>OLQK01000138.1_pt1 | contig 92547 bp, 74 predicted proteins | sample 1672501 | NCBI WGS metagenome assembly OLQK01 (sample SAMEA3136693, study PRJEB25190) | human gut metagenome | biome: human gut; feature: human-associated habitat; material: faeces | place: Austria | collected 2013
GTTATATTTGTAAACAATTATATGTCCGGTTTTACAAATTGCAGTATTGATATAGGCAAAAAAATAGTAGGCAATATATTTAAAACGTTTACTGATTGCAGTATCGATATAAATGGCGAAATTTCGGGCAATGAATTTGCAGCAATTACACAGAACACAAAAACACCGTTTATATACACCAAGGGGATTACATTAATCAGCGGAAACAGAATGCCTGTTATAAAAATTAATTCCGAATATATCGATTTTATCGAATGCGGAAATTATGCCGTTATATGCGGAAATTATATGCACATTTCCGCAGGCCCTACGTCGGGACAGTGTAATCTAATATCAGCCAGCAGTCAGACGCTGATAGCAGATAATATATTTAGGACAACGGCGTCTGTAACGGCAAATGCAGATTTTTCAATTATATACAGCGACGGTAAAACAGTAGTCAAAAATAACGTGACAAACGCAACATCAATCGGAACGTTCGGCGATACGTGCGTTGTTGACGGAAATGTGACAGGGTGGTGATATTATGTACAAATTTTATAGTAAAAACGGAACAGCACAATTTTATGAACGTGGTGTTGAAATTGACGGCACGGTGTACGGAATACATACCGACAGGGATATATTGCGTATAAAACGCAGTGTTGTAAATAACAAATTCGCCGAAACTGACGACAATTTCGATATGGACACAGAAATCGCAAAAATTCAGCATACGAGCATCACATTTAAACAGCCGACATCAGAACAACTGTCGCAGATACAGGCGAAAGCATTTGGCAGTATGTCGGATATGAAACAATATGTTCAGTCCATTATGAACGGTGAGCTGACACAGGACGAAATTAATGCAATGCTGATGTTGCAGATTGCGGAGTTAAAGGCAGGTGTTGACGGTGAATAAAACATTGATACGTAAATACTATCAAATGGGTATTTACAAAGAGAAACACCTTGACATATTCGTCAAGTCGGGAGATATAACAGAGCAAGACAAAAAAGAAATTATGGAGGGTTAAAAAATGGCTAATAAAATTCAATTTAGACGTGGACTGAGAAAGTTACTACCAACATTGTCGTTCGCTGAGCCGGCATACACAAGTGATACAAACGAGTTTTTTATCGGCACAGGCAAAGGAAATGTAAATATGAACGGTAGCTTGTGGTATACAGGCACAGCTTTAAGCGGTACGTCCGAAAACATCAACTATACATATGCAGATTGTCCTCTTGTTAAAGTGGGTGATGTGTACCTTAATACCGATTATGGCTATATCTATCAGTCTACTACAGCAGGTAGCGGTGAAGACGTAAAGTGGCAATACAAAGGTACGATAAGAGGACCACAAGGCATACAAGGTGTTAAGGGCGACACAGGCGAACAAGGTCCGCAAGGCTTGAAAGGTGATACAGGCGCAAAGGGTGAAAAAGGCGATAAGGGTGAAAAAGGTGATACAGGTACATTGTCAAATGGCTCGGTACATACTGCTCATATAGCTGATGAGGCTGTTACAGCAGTAAAATTATCGCAAGAAGTGCAAGAAAAATTATACGATACATCAAATAGCACTATGTTAGATAATTTCTCTTTACTTATACAAGGGTTAGTAAATTCAGGCGATATTGAACTTGTGAAAATATCACTTAGCGAAAATCCGAATTATCCAGGTAGTTTGATTAAACCGGAAACAGGATTGTACATAAATGAGCCGTTCCTTATAAAAAACGATACATCGGGCGAAACTGCCCAAGATTACTTGAGCTTGCAATACAATGATGAAACAAAATACATTTTATCACACAGATTAGCAAGGGGACACAGTGCTATTTGTATTGTAACTAAGAAAGTTGTAACAGGTGCAGAATATGAAGATGGTACAATCAAAATTTTAATGGATTTTATCAATACAGAAAGAACAGCTATTTAAGGAGGATAAATAAATGAACATTTGGGAAACAATCAATATATTTTGGGTTACATTGGCGTGTAACCTATTCATAAAAACTGTATTTGTTGCAGTTATGTTAGATACGGTTTTAGGGTTACTAAGGGCAATCAAAGAGAAAAAGTTTAATAGCTGTTTCGGCATTGACGGTGCAATACGAAAATTTGCAATGATTGTATCGGTTGTGGGTTTGGCTATTTTGGACAAGCTGATAGGCTTTAATATGCTACCGTTTGTGCCGGAAGAAGTGCTTAAATATATAGGCATTACGCAAGTGGGCATATGTGAGTTTTTCTGCTTGTTGTACATAATGTATGAAAGTATTTCAATACTGAAAAATATGTGCTTGTGCGGTCTGCCGATACCAAGCAAATTGCGAAATGGTATCGAAAAGTGGCTTGATACAATGACATCAGAACTTGAGGGGAAGAAAGAGGAATAAATATGGATTTGAAAGAGGCTGTTCAAATAGAAACTTGCAAAGATTATGAAAAAGATTTGCAAGATGAATATTATCAACTGTCAATGCGATACAAAAAGCTTAAAGCGACAGTTGATAGTTGGGATAAACGAGGTTTGATAACTTCTCCTGAAAGTACACGAAGTATATATGACATACAATTAGAGGCAATGAAAGTTTATCTTGCAATGTTGTATGCAAGAGCGGTAATGGAAGGTATTGAATTGAAAGAGGTGTAGGAAATATGCGAATAGGAATAAATTGCGGACATACCGTCAGTGGTACAGTCGGTTGTGGAGCAGTTGGCTACATAGATGAGAGCATAGAGGCACGGAAAGTCGGCTATGCACTTGAAGATTTACTAAAAAAGGCAGGGCATACAGTGCGCGACTGCACAAATGATTATGCACCGACAGTAAGTTCAAATCTAAGACAGATAGTTGATATGGCAAATTCACAGCCACTTGACTTGTTTGTATCAATTCACTTTAACAGTGGCGGCGGGCAAGGTACAGAGGTGTGGACTTACGGCGGCAAAAAGTTTGATGAGGCAACAAATACTTGCAAGGCAATAAGTGAATTGGGTTTTAAAAACAGAGGTATTAAAGACGGCTCTAAGCTGTATGTGGTACATCATAGTGACGCGAAAGCTATGCTTGTTGAAGTGTGTTTTGTAGATACAGAGGACGCAAATAAATACAAGAAAATCGGTGCGACAGAGTTTGCAAAGGCGATTTTTAAAGGAATTACAGGACAAGTGACAAAGGATAAAACAAACAAGGAGGAATTAAATATGACACAATATGAGGAACTACTTAGCAAAATTAATGAGTTGGACAAGAAAAAGGCAGATAAATCAGAAATGATTTACGATTGCATTGACAGTAATATGCCAGAATGGGCGCATAAGCCTGTTCAGTGGTGTTTGGATAACGGTATTGTATCAGGCGCAGACGACGCGCACCTTAACCTAAACAATACAAAATTGTGGGTATGTGTTGTTGTATATCGTGCAGTTAAATTTGTTGCAGGACTTATGAAAATCAAGATTTGATAAGGAGTAAATGACTATGGGTTTGACAGATACAATAAGAAATAAGGTAAACAGCCTTTTTAATTTTGATTCACAACAACAGAGTAATCAATTAAAAAACAAAGTTGATACATTGTACGGAAAGCAAAACACGACAACGGCACCGAACATAAATTCCTTTAATCCGTTCATCAGCAAAAGAGACGGACAGGTTATAAATAAAATGGCTGATTATAAGCCGATTGTAAACAGCAGTGCGACAAGCGATAAGGTTAGAGAATGGATAACACAAGCAACAGGTATTCAACCAACAAACACAATGTCAAATTCATCAAATTCTACTCAAAATGAAAATAGTACCGCTCTTAGCAGTGGTACTATTAATTCAAACGGTGATGATAATGTTGGTTTTAACGGAAATCTTGACAGCTCGTCGCTTGGAAGTCTTGACGTAGCAACGCAACTTCCGAAACTGTCAACAGCACAAATAGCCGAAATCATTAAAAAGCACTTTAATCGCAGTTCAGTCATATCAACAAGTGACGCAGAGGGTATATACAATGCTCAAAAAACAACAGGTATGAGTGCTTTGGCAATACTCGGTATCGGAGCTTTGGAAAGCGGTTGGGGTACTTCAAACATAGCCAAGAAAACCAATAATATTTGGGGTTACGGTGCTACAAATGTTAATCCTGAGGGCAACGCCCATAGATACGGTCAGATGTCACAAGGTGCTACTCAATTTGCGACTGAATTTATGAAAACATACTACAATGGGTATGGTGCAAAGTCAATTAATTCAGCAGGTACAGGTAACAATCCGAAAGGAATGGGGTATGCATACACAGATGGCGGAGCAATAGATAGCAGTTGGGCGACACAGGTAAGTTCTATTATGGGAAAACTATACAACACAGCTAAGGGTGTAAGCGGTTCAAATACAAGTAATTCATCAAGTAATTCATCAAGAAGTTATCTAAACAGATTGAGTTATGCGAACAATTCAAACACTTCGTCAGGCGGTTCTTCCAAAGGACGACAGATTGTTGCGGCGGCAAAGCAGTATTTGGGAACACCGTATGTATACGGCGGTACTTCGTCAAGCGGTGTTGATTGTAGCGGTCTTGTACAACTCGCGGCGAAAGCAAGCGGTATTGATATACCACGAACAACATACGACCAAATAAATGTAGGGCAAGCCGTAAGCAAGAATAACTTGCAAGAGGGCGACCTTGTATTTTTCAGAGGTTCGGGCGGTAGTACGTCAGCTCCAGGACACGTCGGAATTTATGTAGGTAACGGACAGTACATACAGGCACCAAAGACAGGTGATGTCGTTAAAATCAGCAATTTATCAGGACGTAGCGACTATGTCGGTGCAAGAAGAATAGCATAAGGAGGTAAAATGAATGGCATATAATACGCAAGATGCCGTAAATACAATATTACGGCTAAAAGGTAATTGGCTCAATGCAAATGCAGAGGGCGATACAAAGAAAACGGCACAAATAGCAAACGAGGCACAAAACTATTACGGACAAATGCGTGAAAATGGCGACACAAAGCTTGCTGACACGCTTTATAACAGCGGATATGACGCGTCAAAGAAGTATGTTAATGACTACTTTGCACAGAGCGGTAAAAGTGCGATTAGACCGTATTTTTACGGCTTAGGCTCAAAGTACGGTTTAAGTCAAAGCGATATAGACAATGCACTTCAATATAACGATACGACAGGTGAGGTTAGCTTAGGCGGTAAAAACATAGGTAAGCCGTCGGCGGTAGGTTCAAATGGGGTATCTTATTGGGATAACAGCACGCTTGATAATGCTTTTAAAAACTATGTTCAAGACACAGGCAAAAGTCAAACCACATCAAGCCTTGTAGGTCAACAGCAAAGTAATCTATTCGACCATTATAACGACTTGATGAAAACAAATACGCAAGATTATAACGACTATATGAACTTGGTTAAAGCTAATCCTTTTTCTACCGATGAGGCAAAAGCGATACTTGGTAAATATAATCTATCAGCTATACAGGGAAGAAATAATCAGCTTGCTTTAGGTACAGCCTCAAACGGCGGTAATGTTGACAGTTACAGCGCCGCAAACGCAATGCGACAGCAAGCGGCGCTGTACTCACAGGCGCAACAGAATGTATTAGACGCGTATAATGCAAAGGTGCAAAACGCTTATAATTCAACACAAAAAATTGAACAGGCGCGAAAAATCCTATCCGATATGGGTGTTCAAATCGACAATGCGTTCAACAGAGACGAAACAGCAAAGAATAACGAAGTACAAAGAAATGAAACTGTACTTAACGGTAAAGTATCACGTGACGCAACAACAGCACAAGTTACAGGTCAAATTCCTAAGGGTATGCTATATTCTTCAAATCCATTCTTTGATGATAACGGCAATCCGATAGAAGATATTGACTATAAAAAGGTAATCGAACAAGCTATCGCAAGAGGCGATACACAGACAGCACAGGCGGCGAGAGTTGCAAGGGGCGTAAAAATTTGGAACAACTACAGTAAATACGGTCAATATGATGACGGTGATTACGGTGTTCCGAATACGCAAACAGAGGACGCAAGACAGTTTGACGCAGAACTTAAAAACAGCAAGGATATTGCACAAATGGGTTACGACCACGAAGAAAGAATGCCAGGCATTGAGGCTGACAATACAATCCGTGTTAATGACGCAAGTGCCAAGAATAAAATGGCTGTTGCAAACAATGCATCGAAGAATACGATAGCTGAAAAAACGTCAGAAATAAATAACACTGTAAATGCATACAAACAGACGGATGGTGCGTTAGGTGGAAATACAGCCTCTTCGTCTAATTCTTCTAAATCGTCAAAAAACGGTAGTCAAGTGGATGGAATAACAAAAGAATTCTTTAACAGTTGGATACAGAGAAACAACAACGCAGCACAAGAAATGGGAAAAAAAGATATGTTTATAGTCAATGCTGATGGTACATACAAAATCAATCCTGCAATTCCGGACAATTATAAGAAAGTTTTGACGATGAATACAGCTAATACGGACGGTCTTACAGATGAACAACGTATAGATTTACTCCATTCAGTGGGTCTAACCGATGATGATATTTATAATGCAGGTTCTTTAATAAAATAATTACAACCAAAGAGGAGCTTAAAATATGAGTAATATGCAAGAGAAATTAAAATCATTACAAAATATTATGTCACAAAGAGGATATAATAAATCTGCATCAACAGCAAGAGAAAATACCGATTTAAAAAGTAATTTGAAATCATTGCAGGATATTTTAGTTAAAAGAGGGTACACACCAAAAAGTGTACCCTCTGAACAAAAAAGCAAAACACGGCACAAAGAAAAGGGCAATAATCTTTTTGAAGAAACAAGTAAATCTACTTTTGAAACAATGCCGAAATACCAAGAGGCAAAACAAAAACACCAAAAAGAAAAAGAAGATAAACTTAATGCTATGTATGATAAATATGGCATTGATCCAAATAATTTTTCTTATGATGATTTTTCAAAATGGGCAGAAGAACATAATTTTAACCGTATTCCACATAACGACCCTTTAGAAGCAGGATATGATTGGCTTCCTAATGAAAAAGGCGTTAGCAAAGAAGTAAAAAAAGATAAAGAAACATTAGAGCAACTTGCATTAAACAATCAAAGAAAAAACATAGCAAAAGAAGGTGGAAATGCACCGGATACATTTATAACAAGTTTAATGGACGGTGCAACTTTGGGCGGAAGAAGCGCGATTGATAATTTAAAGTCACAAAAAAAATATAAAGAAGCAGGACTTAATGTCAACAATTACGTAAGTGAAAAACAAGCAAATGCAAAATCATTAGAAGAACACCCAATAGCAAGTACCGTCGGAGAGTTAGCAGGTTCTACAGTTTCACTAATAGGATTAGGTGAAGCTGTTGGAGGTGCTTTGAAAGGTGTAAAGTGGTTGGCGAAAACACCTACTTGGGTTCAAGGCGCAATAAAAAACGGCATTGTTTTTGGACTACAACAAGGAACAGAAGCAACCACTGACGGAAAAAAAGCAAAAGATATAGCAAAAGAAACCGCTATAGGCGTTGTAGGAGGAGCCGTAGGCGGTGCGACAAGTTCCACTGTTGAAGATTTTGCCGAAAATATCTTGTTTAAAACGAAATTGCAACATAAATTTATACCTGAAATGATAAGAAATGGGGTTGCGGGCGCGTCATTTGCCGGTGCAGACAGTGCTGCTACATATTTTTTGCACCCTAAAGAAGAAAGACCTACAGCTAAAGACGTCGCTAAGAATATGGCTGTGACCTTTGCTTTTGCAACAATTACATCAGCTATAAATATGGGTAAAATCAAGCAATCGAGCAAAGAGGCTTTAGACGTTGTAAACGATAAGATGATGAAAGATTACGAAGGTATGATGAATTCAGCAAGTACAAACGACGTAGAAAGTGTTAAACAATTTGCTAAAAATGTTATGGATTACTCCGATTCAATGATTAAGTATCTTGACGGAGAAGGCTTTAAACTAAAAAATAATGCTCCGTCAGATACTGTTACAGAATACTTAACCGGCAAAGGAAATGCACCAGTTAAAGATACTGTATTAGAAAAAGCTCGTTTTGTTGGTGAGGACGCTCGTGTAAGAAGTATGCAAGAGGACTTAAGGACTATCAAAAGCAGAGCAAAAGAATTTTACGACAGAGCTGATTCAATTCCTTATGATGTAGAAAAAATATCAAAAACATCAAATGTAGGGAATGTGGACAATATCACAAAAGAGCTTACAAACATAAATAACACAAATTCAACACCACAAAACACAAATTCGATACAAAATGTACCAAAAACACCAGAAGTAGAACCGATACAAACCGTTCAAGAACAAACACCTATAAGCGTCAAGACAAATGATGTTGAAGTACAAAAAACAGATAAGTTACCGAAAGAAGTTCAAGACAACGTAAGCAAAGCTGATGTTGTCGCAGAAAACAATCCGCAAGGGTATAATAAGGATTTTGTCAGACGATACGCGAATAGTTTTGTTGAGGTTGCTCAAAAGAGTGACAATTATCCGAATCGTGATTTTCTTGACAACAATATTGCTGATGAATTAACTCAAAAGATACTTACAGGGGAAAGTAAACTTGACGGTAACAGTGCTTTTGATTATGCAGTAAAACAATTCAAATTTATACTAAACCAAGCTGACGAAAGCAAGCTTAATCAAGTACAACAGTTTAATGAAAATCAAAAACAACAGAATGATGTATCAGCTTCCGAAATTAACACCGATAATTCAATTATTAATGATACAGCAGACAGCGTTAATAGCGCAGATACACCAACTACAACTGACGCTGCATTTAACGACACACAAGAAAACGGTGTACAGCCGTCTGTAAATCGAGTTACAGATGAAGTACATAATGCAATGAATAAAGTCGGCTTAAATGTATCTGAAAATGCAACAGGTATACAAGAGGCAAATACAAGATTTATGTCAAGCAATGATAATCTTTTCGACAAAAATTATGTAAGTAACTATGCGAATGACTTTGTGCAAGCTATGTCAGAGAAAAACGGACGTAGTTATACTACTTTATCACAAGAAACAGATAACCTTGCCGACGAACTTGTAAATAAAATTCTTACCGGAAACAGTGTACTTGACGGAAACAGAGAATTTCAAACTGTAGTCAGAAATTTTAAAGATGTTTTAAGAGAGGGAATAAAGAAAAACACCAATCTACATAACAATGTATATGGCGCAAACGAAGTTTTAAATGCACAAGTGCAAGACGTGGAAAACGGCGATTATTCTTCACTTAATATAAGTGAAAATGCAAATAACAATATAAAATTTGCTCCGGTAAGTGAAAATGGACAAAATGTAGGTTATGTTATAGAACAAGGCATTGACTATACGAACCAACTAAGTGAAACGTCGTTTGCAGTAAAACAGAAAAATGGAGAATACGAAACAAAACAAGGAGTTACATACGGTCGTTTTGGCACGCACCAAAGTTCAAACGGTAGTTATATTGTATCGTATTTGCCGACGGGCAACGCAACAGCAATATTCCCTAATCAAGACACTGCTATTGAATTTATGAAGCAAGTCGAAAATGAAACAAGTGGATATTCGATTTATTTGCATAACGACAATGATGGGATAACAAAGACAGGGGGCGAAATATCACAATTTATAAACGCATTAAATACAATAAAGAGTAATTTGCAAGTTAAAGAAAATTCTGCTAAAGAAATGGTCAGTGCCAATCCCCTTGCAGCGCCGGTGGAAAATGCAACTCAAAAAGACAATTCCACAATAGAAATACCTAAATCCGATATCAAAACAAATGAAACACTTCCTGTAAGTCAATTACTTGAAGATTACAATGATACTGTGGATAATATTCTTTCTGTATCTGATGAAACAGCAAAAGAACTCGCAGATAATAGAGTTGCGGTCGAGATATTAAAAAATACCCCTAACGTCATTCTTGACAATGTTAAAGGTGCAAGAGATCTGAAAGTGATAATCAATTATACCAAGTTATATCTTGCAGTTAGAAAAAACGGTGTTTTTGAGGGACATTATCACAATTTAGGTGCGGAAATCGCAAAAAAATTACCTGATTTTCTACAAAATCCCGACGCAATTATACAGCTTGCAAATGGTAAACTAAACTTGTTCACAACAGTCAAAACAAAAAAAGGAAATAATGGCATAATATCCGTTGAGCTTAACAGCACGAAAGATATTGGTGGCAAATACAAAGATTACAATGTTGTTGTAACAATGTTCAGTTCCAATGATAACTATACTAAAAACTTGATTTCCGGTGAAGGTGTAAACATAAAATACAAAAAAGAGGATTTATCGCAAGTGAATCCCCAACTGTATAAGTGGTTGGCAATTATTAACGATAAATCCTCTACTAACAATATTGTATCACAAGATAGTGATGTTGTCAATAGTAGTATACGCCGAGATACAGAAAATGATACATTAAATTTGAAAGATAAATGTAACCTCACACAAACAAAGCATACCAAAACAGGCGAGGATTTATGGATTATAGGCTTAAAAGAGAGAATTTCAGCAGATGAATATAAAAAGCTAAATGCAAAAGTAAAAGCAGTAGGCGGCTATTATTCAAGATACGCAAAAACACCCGACGGCAAACCGATACCGGGTTTTATTTTTAAAAGTGAACCAACAGAAGAAGTTTTTGATGTGTTTAATGATTTCTTTGGAACCACAGGCACTTTAAAAGAAACAGATGATGTACAAGCAGATGAAAATATCAAAGATAGTCAATCAACAAATAATAATACAGAAAGTGACGAAGAAAACGTTTCAGAAAACAATAAAACTGTATTGAACAGCCAATCCGAAAATGATACAATAAAAGAAATACCTGACTTAGAAATCGGCGATGTAATCGAGTATGACGGCAAGCAATGGAAAGTTACACAAGCAGGCTTAAATATGAGTTTTGAAAATCTTGATAAGAGTGACAACAAACAGACATTCTCACATATCGGCGGTATAGAAAACTTTAAGCAAACACACGATTATAAGGTTATCAAAGACGTTGATATGTCAGATGATGCAAAGACTACAGGAACTTTGGGGAAAGTAAGTGAAAAAGACGCAACAAGCAATAAAAATAATATTGAAAAAGCAGTTAAAAATGATATAATTAAAGTAAGAGAGGGTGCAAACGAAAAATCGCAACAAGTTGCAAATTTTGTAGAAGAAAAATTGCAAAAAGGTGAAAAATTCACAAGCGATATGTTATTCAAGAAAACCAGCGAAATATATGACGGCTCATTAGCCGATAATACATTCACAGTCAAAGACGCATATGACGCAATGGAGTTGGGTATAAATCAATATATTTTAAATATGAAAGAAGAACCTACACTTGATAAAATGTTTGAAATAATCGATAAAATACCAACTCAAACAAAACGCACAGAGGGAATGGACAATTATCAGCAATTCTCTACACCTCCAACGCTTGCATATTTAGCAAGCTATGCAGCTAATATCAATTCAAATGATATAATGCTTGAACCGTCGGCAGGTATTGGAGGTATTGCTACATTTGCAAAAAAGAGCGGTGCAAAGGTAATTGTAAACGAACTTGACCCAAGAAGAATGGCAATACTTAAAAATATGCCGTTTGATGATTTCTACAGTGAGGACGCGGAACAGATAAACAATATATTAGGCGGAGATATTGAACCTTCTGTTGTTGTTATGAACCCTCCGTTTTCGTCGTCAACCACAAGAAATATGAAAGGCGCTAAAATAGGCGCAAAGCACATAGAAGAAGCACTTAAAATGTTAAAGACTAATGGTAGACTTGTAGCTATAACAGGTAAAACAATGGCTGATGATGCACCTGCGTTTAGAAATTGGTGGAATGACATAAAAAAGAAATATAACGTTGTTGCAAACATAGGTATTTCGGGTAAGAACTTTAATAAGTACGGTACAAATTTTGGCATTCAGATGATGGTTATTGACAACAACGGTGCAACCAAGAATACTATAACCGATTATGTCGAAGATTTGCACGATTTACAAAACATTTTAGGAGGTATAAGAAATGAGCGACCAATACTTGACTATTCAGCAAATGAACAAAGAACCACTACAACAACACGCAAAGAAATTGCTACAACAAGAACAAAAGGTAGTGTTGGAGACGGCACTGTATCTGACGCAAGTAGCGAAATTGATACTAAACAATCCTCAGATAAGGGAAGAGTACCAAAACACAGAAATGCAGAGACAGAAGTTTTACGAAATGACGGAAGTGGTGGAAATACTGTCAATCAAAGAGCCGATAAGCCAAATGAATTGGATGATGAACGACGACTTGACGGACGAAGAAAATCAAGAGGAAATGATGAACTGCAAGACGTTGGAAGAACTGATAAGTCTGATAGCGTGGAACATAGTGTTCAATCTGGATATGGCGGAAACGAAAAGAATGGTGGACTTAGACAGAACGGTGTCGGGGTACAACGATTAAAGAAAAAAGAACTGACTGATAATGTTTTTGAAGAATACAAAGTAGCACCTTTAAAAGTGAAAAACGCAAAGCCACACCCTGCAAAATTAAGCGAAAGTGCGGCGATGAGTGCAGTAAAAGCACCTGACATAACATATAAACCACATATAGACCAAAAACTTATTGATGAAGGTACTTTGTCGAGTGCACAACTTGAAGTTGTTTCAAGAGCAGGACAATGTCACTCTCAAACATTGCCGAACGGCGAAACAAGAGGATTTTTCTGCGGCGACGGTACGGGTGTTGGAAAAGGACGTACAGTAGCAGGCATTATTCTTGATAACTTCAATCAAGGCAGAAAAAAGGCTGTTTGGATTTCAAAAGGACACGACTTGTTAAAAGATACTCTTGATTATACCAAAGATGTATTTGGCAGAAATGATATGGTAGTTGAATTCAACGGCGGTAAAAAAGCCGACAGCAGTTTAAAGTCAGATGATACCATATTGTATCTTACATACAATAAACTGTCGCAAGGGTGGAATAAAGAAAACTCAAACTTTGAAAAAATCGTTAGTTGGTTAGGACAAGACTTTGACGGTGTGATTGCTTTTGATGAGGCACATATGATGTCTAATGCCGGCGGAAAGGTCACAAACAGAGGTAAAGCTAAACCAAGTGAGACAGCTTTAGCCGGTATAGAACTTCAAAAATTGTTGCCAAAAGCCAAGGTTATCTATATGTCAGCCACAGGAGCAACAGAAGTTGAGAATTTGCAATATGCTACAAGATTGGGACTTTGGGGCGAAGGTACCGCTTTCCCAAATGAAAAAGAGTTTATATCTCAAATAAAAGGCGGCGGTATCTCTGCAATGGAAATGCTTGCACAGGATTTAAAAATGGAAGGTGTTTATCTGTCACGAAACATTTCTTATGAAGATGTTACATATGATAAACTAACCCACAAATTAACAAAAGAACAAAAGAAAATGTATAACACTGTAGCAAAAGCGTGGCAAATAGTATTTCAGAATTTGAATGAAGCACTGAAAGAAACACACCAATCGTCAGACGGCACTGCACGAGGACAAGTCTATGGAAAGTTTTGGTCGTCAAACCAAAGATTTTTTAATCAAATTCTTGTATCAATGCAAACACCGAGTGTTATTAAAGATATTGAAAAACAGCTTGCTAAAGGTAAATCGTGTATCATACAACTTACAAGCACAAACGAAGCACAAGGTAAGCGTGAACTTGCAAGACTTTACGAAGAAGGATTAACACTTGATGATTATGATGTTTCACCTAAACAGATGCTTATGGAATACGTTGAAAAATCATTCCCTGTTCAACAATACGAGGAATATAAAGATGAAAAAGGTAATGTAAAAAGCAAACCGGTGTACAACAGTAAAGGCGAACCTGTATTAAACAGAGAAGCAGTCCGAAAGCGTGACACATTGTTAGACCAATTAGGTAGTATGAAAGCACCGTCATCGCCTATAGATATGATTATCAATGCGTTTGGAACAGATTTAGTTGCAGAAAACACCGGCAGAAGTTCACGAGTAATTAATGTTGACGGAAAAAATGTTCAGCAAAGACTTAGTAATAACACAAGAAGTGCCGATGTAGAAGCATTCCAAAACGGTAAAAAGCGTATAATGATATTTTCAGAAGCAGGCGGTACAGGAAAGAGCTACCACGCAAGTAAAGCAGCCAAAAATCAACAACAACGTGTACATTATTTGCTTGAAGCAGGTTGGAAAGCGTCAACGGCGGTACAAGGTTTTGGACGTTCACACAGAAGTAACCAAGTATCGGCTCCTATATTCAAACTTGTAACAACCGATTTGAAAGGACAAAGCCGTTTTATCTCAACCATAGCAAAAAGACTTGCTCAATTAGGTTCGCTTACGAAAGGTCAAAGGCAAGCAGGCAGTCAAGGTATGTTTTCGGAAGATGATAACCTTGAAAATGCTTTTTCTGCAACAGTGTTAAAAAGTTATATTACCGCATTGGCTAAGGGCGGTATAAATGATATTACCAACGGAAAAGAAATTATTTCAAAATTAGGACTTAACGTATACAGTTCGGACGGTTCGATTAATCAAAATTCTGACGATTTGACAAGTATAAACAAGTTCCTTAACCGTATATTATCATTAGAATATGATGAGCAAAACGAAGTTTTTGATGAGTTTGACAGCCAGTTGAAAATGGCAATGGCAGAGGCTGAACAAAACGGCACACTTGATAAAGGTATGGAAAACTACAAAGCCGATAAAGTATCGGTCAAAGAAACCAAAACCGTACATACAGATAAGTTAAGCGGTGCTGAAACTTTGTATTATTCTCTTGTTGCAGATAAGAAAATAAAAAAGAACGAATTTAGCGATATACAAAGCGATAGTCCAAGATTTAAAGGCTTTTATCAGAACAGAGCAAACGGAGGAGTAAGAGCGATAACTCAAATCGCAAACAAAACAGATAGCAACGGTAATGTTGTAAGTCGTTTTAAGGCAGAAGGACAAGAATATGGTAAGACAGTATATTTAAGTGAACAACAAGTAAGCCAACGTTGGAATAAGATAGATAATGAAACAGCTAAAGCTTTATGGAATAAGAGGCTTGAAGAAATGCCTGAATATCGTCAAGAAAATGTACATCTTATAAGTGGTGCTGTGCTTCCGGTATGGGATAAATTACCTGAAACAAATATTAAAGTATATCGAATACTTACTGATAATGGCGATGTGCTTATAGGTCGTGTTATACCTGAAAATGCTATAGACTCAATTCTTAGACGTTTAGGGGCTAACAGAACAAAGGGCAAAGTAGATGTATCAAGTGTTATGAATAGCATTAAAAACGGTGATGTTGTTTATCTTGAAAACGGTTGGAGCCTAAAACAAAGAAAAGTAGCAAACGAACAGCGTATTGAACTTACAGGTCCTCGTTTTGAAAATTATGAGTTCATAAAAAAATTAGGCGTATTTTCCGAACGTATTTCGTATCAAACACGTTTCTTCATACCGACAAAGACTAATACTGAAAATATTATAAAAGAGCTTATGCAATACTCGCCTTATAGCAGAACAGAAACGGAAATGCAGTATAACAAAGGTGACGACGGTAATGGTTGGGAAGTAAAGAAACCAGAACAAGAAAAACAGATTGAAAGTGTTGAAGATGACAGCAAAAAAACATCAGATAAAAGCAGTGCAGACATACGTTATTCAAAACAAGCTAATAGCCTTGACAGTTGGACATCTGATGTGACGCAAAACAGCAAGAATGCAAAAAATAAGAAGTTGGGCGATATTGTTTCGTATATTTCAAAAGAATTCAATATACCTATTTCAAAAGGCAACTTGTCACTGACACGAGCTAAAGGCGAGTTTAAGAAACTTCCGAAAGCTGTAAGACTTCGTATAGCAAATGACTTGCCGACAGCTACTCACGAATTAGGACATTTGCTTGATGATAAATATGATTTCACTTCATCAGCTAATATTGATGAGATAATCGACTTTGCACAACGAAAAAGTCCAACATTAATGAAGCAATATAAAAAAAGTGAAGTACCGGGTGAGTCGGTAGCTGAATTTGTGAGAGAGTTTGTTAAAGACCCGCAAAGTACAATAAAGGAAGTACCGAGATTTTCAAAAGAATTTATCGAAACTCTTTCTCCGAAAGACGCTCAAGCCTTAAAAACTCTATCAGAATATTCACAACAATACTACAATTCGGACTTTATGGACAAAGTAGACGCGGCAATGACCAACAACAAAGAGATAAAAAAGAGAAGTAAATCAACGGCAAGTGAAATATCGAAAGAAATATACATCAAGTTGGTTGATAGCTTTGCACCTATCAAAGAAGCTACTGATTATGTTAAAGAGGTAAAAGGAACTCTCAGTGGAAAAAAGGACGCATATATTTTAGCTATAAATTCTAAAAATGTAGACGCCACTATGTCTACTATATTTAAAGAAGGAATGGTTGACCCGAACGGCAATTTGACAGGCGGAAAAGGGTTGATAGATTGCATTAAAGATATATCACACAAAGATATAGATTTATTCGATAAATATTTAGTATTAAAGCACTCTTTGGAATGGATTGAACCACAAGAAGGTGCAAAGTTAAAGCGTGTATTCAGCGATGATACTTTGCAAGACGGCAAACGAATAAAAAGAGAAATAGCAAATCTTGAAAACAATCATCCTGAATTCAAAGAAGCGTCGGAAAATCTGTACAAGTTCCAACAAGATATGTTAAAATATTGGGTAGTATCTATGGGCGGTATGGATGCTATTACATACAACAAACTACAAAAAATGTACCCACATTACGTGCCGTTTATGCGTGACACCGGTAGGAACAGAACAGGATTTAAAAGTGGTTTTGCAAATCAGCAAAGTCCTGTAAAAACTGCGAAAGGTAGTGGTGCTACAATCATATCCCCACTTGAAAGTATTATAAAAAATGTAGAAAAGCAAGTGAAGTTCGGAACAAGAAACAGAGTTATGGCGGTATTGGGCATGTATGCGGACAATGTACCGGGGTTTGCTAATTTTATAGAACCTGTGCCACCAGACCAAGTAAAGAATATAATCAACATTGAAAAGTTGTCTGATGAATTCTTAGGCAGAATGTCAGAAAGTCTTGACGAAAACGATTTGTTTAACTTAACAGAGGCTTTTGAAGACGTATTCGGCACACAAGTTGAAAGTTATACACCTGTAGTTATACCTGGAAAGCAAATAGTTACATATTTGAATAAAGGCAAGCACAAATATTATCAGGTACACGATAAGGCACTGTTTAATGCCATAACAAATTTAACACCGATCCAAACAGGAAAAATAATGAATTTTGCAGGAAGAACTTTAGGCATAACAAACGCACTGATAACGCAACTAAATCCGGTTTTTGCTACCACGAACGCAATACGAGATTATGATACTGCAATGAAAAATTCAAAAGCATATAATAATCCTATTACTTTTACAGGGGCATATATGTCAGCTTTATGGGACGTTATAAGAAACAGTGACAACTATAAACAATATAAAGCTGCAGGTGGCGGACATATGTCAATGTTCAGCGATAATATTGATGTACTGAAAAAGACTTTGCGCGAGGTGAACTCAAAAGACGCAGGACTTGCAAGGCGTTTGGCACAAGCAATATTCTTACACCCAATAGAATGCGTTACAAAAATCAACGAAATTACCGAAGCTATTCCGCGACTGGCTGAATTTAAAGGTATGAAGAAAAAGGGAGCCGATAATCAACAAGCTATTTATGCCGCGTCTGATATAACCGTCAACTTCAATAGAAGCGGTGAGGTCGGCAGAAAACTAAATAAAATATTTAGATTTTCGAATGCGACTGTTCAAGGTATGGATAAACAAGCTCGTATATTCACAAGTGGTGGTAAAAAAGAGATTGCAAAGCATATGCTTAGGTACCTAATCAGTGCAATTTTAACTACTGCACTATTGGAATTTTGGAACAGGACGTCAGATGAAGATGGTTGGGAAGAATTATCTCAGTATCAAAAAAATAATTTTTACTGCATATCTATAGGTAACGGAAAATTTATAAAAATACCTAAAGCAAGAGAAGCGGCAATACTAAACACAACAGCAGAAAGAGCTGCCGATTACGCTTTTGGTGACAAAGAAGCATTTTATCAATTTGGGCAATACATCGGTGATACAACATTACCTGCGTGGTTGCCTGTTACCGGTATTGCAGAAGGAGGAATTGAAGAAGGTGTACATCAAGCTGCAGGAGGTACAATATTAGGCGGAATTGTTGATAATATGGTTAATAAAGACTTTAAAGGTACGCCGATAGTAAGTTCGGCACTTGAGGACGAGCCAAACAAGGAGCAATACAACCAAAAAACTTCTTTATTGGCAAAGTCAATAGGTCAGACATTTAACTGGTCGCCGATGAAAATAGACCACTTAATTGATAATTATACCGGTATTATCGGTAAGCTCAATAGGTCGGTTACTGCTGACGGCTTCAATCCGTCTAACCTATACGGAACGTCTTTCAGCGCGGATAGTGCATATTCAACAGACGTATTTAATAAGGTATACGAAAGACGAGATAAAATGTTTAAGAAATATCAAAATAATCCTACACCACAAAATGCTTGTATGTACGAGAAATATGCAAGTAAGGCTACATATATAACGCAAGCCAACAAAGCAATAAAGAGATTATCTGAGAGCGAGCAAAGAAAAGCCAGACAAGAGCTTATAGCAGACGTCAGAAATATTAATTCGGGAATAACAGATACAGACAAGAGTATCGTTGGTTTATTTAATAGTAAGCAAATGACGACTGATGATGGATATATGAGCAGTTTACCACAATCAAAAATAACTATGACGGTGGATAAACAGTCTTACATTTGGGAAATGACATATACAGAATACAAAAAGTATTACGAGGACTATCAAAAAGTGCTTGAAGCAAACCGAAAAAAACTTATAAATACATCCAAATATCAAGGGGCGTCTGATAACGAAAAGACAGAAATGTTAAAACAGTTGGGCAGTGATGTTTTGAAAGCGATTAAAGACCAGTACAAAGAGAAGAACCAGTCAAAGTTCAAAAAAGACGAATAAAAAATAAGCTACCGGCGTTAAGTCGGTAGCTTATTTTAATTGTATCACACTCTATTTTGCGTAATTTTTGACTAAAATCTGACTAACTTTTGACTAACTGACTAACAAAAAAGTATAACATTTTATCACTTTTTATCACTTTTTATCACGTTGATTTTCTTCTCACAAGCACTAAAAAACCGCATAAACGCTTGATTTCAAGCATTTATACGGTTTGTGATGAGTTGGTACGCCCGGAGGGATTCGAACCCACGACCTAACGGTTCGTAGCCGTTCACTCTATCCAACTGAGCTACGGACGCATATCTGTTTAAGCTACGCATAATATATTACCATAAAGGTGTGGGTATTGTCAAGAACTTTTTTGTAAAAAAAGAAAAAAATTTGATTTATCCATTATATAGTATGAAATTTTTAACCGACAAATTTTGCATTGTTACATTGATATTAAAGGTATATTATTTTTATAAATTAACCCTTTAAAAATTTTTTGAAATGTGCTATAATGATAAGACTGTAACAGAATTATAGATATTTCGTATTATAATCATATGAGAATTATATTATAATGCGAGGTGTTTAAAGTGGGCAAACTTGTTATAGACGGCGGAAATAAGATAAGCGGTGAAATCGGTGTACAAGGTGCGAAAAATGCCGTACTGCCGATACTTGCAGCCACGGTTATGGCTGACGGAGTATGTACTTTGAAAAACTGTCCATATCTTCGTGATGTAGATAAAACAGATTTGGTGCTTGAAAGATTGGGCTGCAGAGTACATAGGGCAGGCAATACCGTAACGGTTGATACAAGAGGTATGTGTGACTGTAAAATATGTGAAGATTTAATGCGTGAGATGCGTTCTTCAATCATATTTTTGGGAGCGATAATTTCAAGGTGCAAAAAAGCGGTTGTAAGTATGCCCGGCGGTTGTCCGATTGGTTTAAGGCCGATTGATTTGCATTTAAAGGCTTTGCGTGAACTCGGTGTCGATATTCAGGAAGAACACGGCTATATAAAATGCAGTACTGATAAGATTGTCGGCGGAAACATACATCTTGATTTTCCAAGCGTCGGAGCAACCGAAAATGCTATGCTTGCCGCAGTTTGTGCGGAGGGTTTTACAACTATTACAAATGCGGCGCGTGAACCGGAGATTGTTGATTTGGGTAACTTCCTGAATTGTATGGGTGCAAAAGTCCGCGGTATGGGCGGCAGTGTAATAAAAATAGAGGGAGTAAGCAAGCTTCACGGTGCGGAGTATACGATAATGCCCGACCGTATTGTTGCCGCAACATATCTGGCCGCATCTGCGATTACGGGCGGAGAGATATGTCTTAAAAATGTCAATCCACGCGATATGGGAGCAATGCTCCATGTGCTTTTGGATATGGGAGTACAGCTCAGAATAGAAAAAGATAAAATTATTCAGAAAGCTCCCAAGAAACTTGAAAGTATACATATAGTAAGAACAATGCCGTATCCGGGTTTTCCGACGGATATACAATCGCCGTTTATGGCGCTTGCAACTGTGGCAAGAGGAACAAGTGTATTTATAGAAAATATATTTGAAAACAGATTTCAGCATGTTGATGAACTTACACGAATGGGTGCTGACATAAAAGTAGAAGGCAGAAGTGCCGTTGTACGAGGTGTAAACGCTTTGCAGGGTGCAAATGTTGTTGCAAGAGAACTGCGCGGAGGCGCGGCGCTTGTTGTTGCGGCACTTGCCGCAAACGGTACAACGACGATTGGCGGCACAGAATTTATAGACAGAGGTTATGAAAATATAGAAAAGTATCTGCTTGAATGCGGAGCGAAAATCAGACGAGAATAATTCAGGGTGATAGTATGGATGAAAATAATCGTAATATACGAGTCGTCAAAACAGGCGGTCGTAAGGTTACAAAAACTACAACTGAATATGATTGGAGCAGGTTAGAGAAAAGAACCTTGAAAGAACATAAAGATGTTCCCGAAAGAAGTGTTCGGCGTGAACCTACACAGCTTGAACGAAAAATTCGCTACCAAAAAAAACAAAAGCAACAGCGTCTTAAAATACAGCGTAGACGTGCATTGCTGGGATTTGTTTTGGCGGTGATTCTTGTAAGCGTGCTCTTATTTATGACACCGATATTTAACATTCGTTCCGTATCGGTTGAGGGAAATGTTCTCGTAACAGCCGAACAGTTCCAAGAAAAGCTAAAACCGCTTGTCGGTCAAAATCTTTTCCGCAGCGGCAGACGAAAAATAAGGAATACGTTAAAAACAATACCATATATAGATACCGTTGATGTGCAGAAAAGGTTATTCCCACCGTCAGTAAAAGTTACGGTGACGGAATATACACCGTCTGCGTATATAAAAATTGATGGTAAGACATTGCTTGTAAATTCTGAATTGAGAGTTTTAACCGATACCGGCAACAACGGTGAAACATTACCGACAGTCACTGGATTGACGGTTACGGACTATAAATTGGGTGAAATTTTAAAAACCGATGAAAACGAAAAATTCGATATTACAAAAATTTCGCTGTCAACGCTTGAGGCAACGGGTATTCTTGATAAGGTTATCGAAATAAATGTTACCGATGTGACTGACATAACAATGAACTACGATAACCGAATAACCGTACAATGCGGTACGCAGTTGGATCTTGAACGTAAAATAAGACTGTTCAGAGAAACCGTTATGAGTAACAGTTTGACTGAAAATGCTCGCGGAACAATGGATTTAAGCGAGTCCGGAAAGGCGATATATACACCGTAAAAATAAAATTGCACAAAAATTAAAAACAAAATGACTATAATATTGTGTAAAAATTTTCGGCGTTTTGAAAATTTGTGGGAAAAAACTATTGAATAAGTTGAAAAAACATAGTAAAATAATATATATGCGGAGATTTCCCTGTTGGATTTGTTGGGGATAAACTACGAAGGAGGATATTTAGATGAGTGATATGCCTATCGGTTTGGAAGAAAACACTACAATAGACGGCGCAAGAATAAAGGTTATAGGTGTCGGCGGCGGCGGTAACAATGCTGTGGATCGTATGATCGAGGCCGGCGTTACAAAGGCAGAATTTATTTGCGTCAATACAGATGCACAGCAGCTTGCAAATGTAAAAGCACCGACTGTACTTAATATCGGCAGAAAGCTTACAAGCGGTTTGGGAGCAGGTGCAAAGCCTGAAATTGGCAGACAAGCGGCTGAAGAATCAAAAGATGAAATCAAGAATCTTGTAAAAGATACAGAAATGGTATTCGTAACAGCAGGTATGGGCGGCGGAACAGGTACAGGTGCCGCACCTATTATCGCAGAGGCTGCGAAATCTCTTGGTGTACTTACAGTTGCGGTAGTAACAAAGCCTTTCTTCTTTGAAGGACCTCAAAGAATGAGAAACGCTGAAGAAGGTATTAAGAACCTTGCAGAAAAGGTTGACGCTATTGTTACTATACCAAATGATCTTCTATTGAAGATTGCAGACAAAAAGGTTACAATTAAAGATTCATTCAAACTTGCAGATGACGTTCTTCGTCAAGGTGTTCAAGGTATCATTGAAGTAATTACTCAAAGAGGTATTATGAACTGTGACTTTGCCGATGTAAGAACAATTATGAAAGACAGCGGTGTCGCACATATGGGTATCGGTGTCGGCAAGGGTGAAAATGCCGCTCAGGACGCAGTTCGTGCGGCTATTGAAAGTCCGCTTCTTGAAACAAGCATTGAGGGTGCTGAAAACGTACTTCTTAATATCACAGGCGGAAGTGAATTCTCACTTGTTGATATGGGCGAAGTATCAAGCATTGTTCGTGACCTTGTAAGTGAAGAGGCAAATATTATTGTCGGTACTGCTATGGACGATAATCTTAAAGATGAAATTAAGGTTACTCTTATTGCAACAGGTCTTGACGGTTCATTAAGACGCGGTAAGGATAAGGCTAATGATGTAAAGAATATTACACCTAAGTTTACAGGTTCTTCAACATCAAGCGACAGAAAGACTCCGTCTTATTCATCATCAGTTTCTGATTATGATGATAATGCAATTTTCAAGAGAAAGTTAAAGCCGGGAATGGGTAGTATAGATGTTCCCGATTTCTTTAAGCCAGGCAGATAATTTAAAAATTAAGTAATATAAAAGCCACGAGTTTACTCGTGGCTTTTTTGTGTGGTTAAGGAATAAATAATGGTTTTATCAAATATATTATTACATATCGTCAAAACTGTTGCTTTCGGATTTTTCAACACTGCGGAGTTTTCGCTCCATTGCACGCATTCTGACACCGATAAGTTTATCAAGTTCGTCACCTGTTTGGGTAATTCTTTTTTGTGCCGTTTCAAGAACTGAATAGAATTTTTCAAATTCACCCTTGACTTCGCCTAAGACTTGCCAAACTTCGCTTGAACGTTTTTCAAGTGCAAGTGTACGGAAACCCATTTGCAAAGAATTAAGCATAGCCGCCATTGTGCTTGGACCTGCTATATTTATTTTATATTCACGTTGCAAAACTTCGACAAGACCGAGATTAACTGCCTCGGCATAAAGTCCTTCTGTTGGGAGGAACATTATTGCAAAATCGGTTGTGTACGGCGGTTCAACGTATTTTGTGTGAATATCTTTTGCGAATTGCTTTATTCGCTGAACGAGTGCTTTTGAAGAACGGTTTATAATTTCGCTGTCGCCGGTATCATATGCGTTCAGTAAATCGTTGTAGGCGTCAAGTGGGAATTTTGAATCAATCGGAAGATATATAAATCCTTCGTCGTCGTGCGGAAGTTTAACCGCAAATTCAACAACTGCGGAACTGTTCGGTATGGTTGCAACATTGGTGTCGAATTGCTCCGGTGCAAGTATTTCGTCGAGGATTGCACCGAGTTGTATTTCACCGAGTATACCACGTGTTTTAACATTTGAAAGGACTTTTTTTAAATCACTTACACCTGATGAAAGAGCGGATATATCGGCGAAACCTTTGTACATATCGGCAAGGTGTTTTTCCATACTTTGACGCATACTTTTGATTTCGTTGTCCATTTGTGCAAAACGGTTTGTCTGCATATTGCCGATTACCTGTTGATTTTCCGATATTATGTCGGAAAACATTTTGACAGAACCGTTTATACGTTGTTCAAGTCCCGAATCAGACGGCTTTGAACTGTTTTTTAATGTAAAAATCAGAGTTATAAGTACACATATAATAAGTATAATTAAAAGAATAAGTATCACTGTTTGCATTATTAATCTCCATTCTGTATTACGATTTTATTAACATTATACTATTAAAATAGTGAACAATCAACAAAAATCCGATTTTTTTCGACGAAAATATTGATAAGACGAAAATATTGATAAATTATAAAAAATTAGGTATAATAAAAATGTAAAATATGTATAAAAGGAGATGGCGCGATAATTATGGGAAAATTAAAAAAGTTTATTATGAACAAAATAGAAAAAGTTAACGTGCAAGTTTCAATGCTGACTTGCGGACTTATCATATTTTCTTGCCTGGTTATATATCTCGTTACATCGGGCGTTATGATTTCGATGCTTGCCGATGCATACAATGAACGTGCAAATCTTACTTTTACAACCATAGAATCTCATTTTGACAGCAGACTTTTTACTGAAGATGTGCCTGACGGCGTATACGGTGCGGCACTGAGCTATTTATCCGCGGTAAAGGACAATATGGCGATTTCAGAAATATTTGTTGTGAGAAAAGATAAAAACGGCGATTTCCAATATATACTCGATACGAAAAATGACAAGATAAACACTGTTATAAATGACGAAAAGATAACAGGAAAGATTGAAAAAGAAATAAACGACTTGTATACAACACATTATGCCGATGCAGGCGCTTTTTATGCATCGTTGGACGGCTTTAGATATTTGAATTTTTATCCGATAATGGACGGCGGAACAGTGAAGGGCGTTGCTTGTATAGGAATTGATGCGAACAGGGTATATATTTTCAAGATTATACTTCGCGTTATAGTAATAATACTTATACTTTTGTGTTGCTTGATTTCAGTACGTTTTTCAATGGCGATATTCAAGAGGATTTCAAATCCGCTGTATCAGGATATGTCGAATACGGATACGCTTACAGGTTTGAAAAACAAGAACTCATTTACGGTTGATATGCACAACATAGAAAGCGGAAACCAATCGCGGTATGCTATTGTTACGGTAGACTTAAACGGATTAAAGAATATAAACGACAGCCGCGGACATCAAATGGGTGATATTTATATCCAAAACGGTGCCGACGCGATACGAAAAGCGATGGAAGGTACTGATTTTATCGGTTACAGAGTCGGCGGCGATGAATTTTCTGTTGTATTAAAAGACTGCGATATTGATATGGTTAAGAATTTTGCGGACAGAATCGCAAGAATGGCAGACAGTATTAATCGCGGAGGAATTAAGACTTCTATGTCAATCGGTTATGCCAGGTTCGACGCGGAAAAAGACAGAAACTTCTCTATGACAATGGAACGTGCCGACGCAATGATGTATGAAAACAAGCGTTTGTATTACAAAACTAAAAATTTAAAAAGACGAGAAGAATAAATAAAATAACCTCTGACAAATCATACTTGTTCAGAGGTTATTTTTTGTGCGATTTTACTTTACTTTTTCTGAAAATAATTATATAATATAATTATCTGTATTTAAGGAGAAAAAATATATGGTTGGTTTTAATTTAATAAACATAATAATCAATGTGCCTATAACGCTTATAGCGTTGACGGGACACGAATTTGCACACGGTTGGGTATCGACAAAACTTGGTGACCCGACACCCGAACGTGAGGGAAGATTGACTTTAAATCCGCTTGCACACCTTGACCCTGTCGGTACGTTGTTGATGATTTTGACAGGCTTCGGTTGGGCAAAACCTGTCGGGGTAAATCCGTCATATTATAAAGATACAAAAAAGGGTATGGCACTTACCGCGGCGGCAGGACCGCTTGCCAATTTGATTATGGCTTTTGCGGCATTGCTTATATATGCGATACTTCACGTTTTATGTATAAAGCTCGGTTTCGGTACAAGCGTTCTAAACGGTGTTGCAACTTTTGCACAGCTTTTTGCGATAAGAAATCTATGCTTTATGGTGTTTAACATAATTCCGATACCACCGCTTGACGGTGCAAAAGTACTTGGAATGTTTCTTCCGAACAAAGCATATTACACTATGCTGAGATACGAAAGATATTCTATGCTTTTAATTATGGTGCTTTCGCTTATCGGCGTTCTGAACGGCATAATCGGAACAGGTGTGAATTTCTTCTTTAACGGAATTATCAACCTGTTAAACAGTGCGATTAACTTGATATTATAGGGTGAAAAATGGATAAGATATTATATAAGCTTGATACGTTTGAAGGTCCGCTTGATTTGCTTTTGACGCTTATACAGAAAAACAAGGTCAGTATATACGACATACCGATTGTTGAGATAACGGCGCAGTATCTTGAGGCGATTGACGGAATTGAAGAGGCTAATCTTGATAATACAAGCGAATTTCTTGTTATGGCGTCAAATCTTTTGTATATAAAATCGAAAATGTTACTTCCTAAAAATGAGGAAGAAGAGGACGAGGAAGATCCGAGAGAAGAACTTGCGCGTAGGTTGGCTGAATATCAGCAGTTTAAAGAGGCGTCAAAGGAGCTTAGGAAAAGTGAGTTTACAACAAAAGAAATGGTGTTTCGTGAGCCTGAAAAAATTAAATTTCCTATGCCCGAATACGATATAACGCACGATACGAAAGAACTGATTGATGCGTTTAACAACATATTTCAACGCAGACTTCGCAAGGCAAAACCCGAAAAACGTGCGTTTTCAAAAATTGTCGGCAGAGAAAAAGTTTCGGTTGACGATATGGTTGAAAAGATATGTAAAGTGTTAAAGCATAATAAACGTGTACAGTTTGAATCACTTTTTAAAGCGGACGATTCACGGCCTGAAATGATTGCAACGTTTTTGGCAGTACTTGAAATGATAAAGCTGAACAAGCTGTATGCGGACTATGACGAAAAGTCAGATGACTTTATTCTTACAACGGAGAAAAAGAATGGATAATATTAAATATGCAATAGAGGGAATACTTTTTGCGGCAGGTGAGCCTGTTAAGGCGGCAAAATTGGCTGTTGTGCTTGATACGAGCATTGACGAAGTCAATAAGGCGGTCGATGAACTGAAAAAAGAATACAGCGAAAATCACAGAGGATTTAATATAATTGATATTCTTGAGGGTTATCAAATTTGTTCAAGACCTGAATATTATACCTACATACAGGAAATATTAGGAGAACAGAGAAGGCAGCCGCTTTCAAATGCGGCAATGGAGGCACTTGCGATAATTGCCTACAAACAGCCTATAACGAAAGGTCAGATTGAACATATAAGAGGAGTAAATTCGGACGGTTGCGTAAACAGGCTTTACGAACGCGGACTGATTGAAGAAAAGGGCAGACTGGACGCACCGGGCAGACCGATTTTATATGTGACGACAGACACGTTTTTAAGGTGTTTCGGACTTACAAAGCCTACCGATTTACCGCCGCTTGATTTGAGAAGTCTTAACCTTGAAACATCGCAGGGACTGCAGCTTGAAATCGACGAGAATGGTGAAAATATTGTTGCGGAAAACAAAGAAAACACTGAACAATAACAAAAGGAGGACGGCATATGACAGCTTTATATATAATATTAGCCGTCGTGGCTGTTATAATGTTACTTTTGCTTATACCGGCAGACTGTATTCTTGAGTTTTCGTATAATAATAAGGAAAATAACGGATCTGTAATTATAAAGTATGCGTTTTTGAAATTTAAGATTTTTCCGAATGACAAGGTTGAAGAAGAAGTTGAAAACGAAGAAGAAACGACCGACAAAGAAGAAAAGAAAGAAAAATCGGATATTTTAGGGATAATAACGCTTATAAAAGAAGTATATAAACAGTTAAAAAAAGATATATTAAATTTACTTGACTATATAATTTGTCACGCAATTAAGATAAAGGAACTGAATGTATCGTCAAAATTCGGTACGGGAAACCCAATGTATACGGGAATTGCGACGGGTGCGGTCAATGCGGGAGTATATAATGCAGTAGGCTGGATTGACAGACGAATGAAACTTGAAAAGTGGGATGTGTCGCTTGACGCTGATTTTAATAATGCGTGCTTGGATATGGACGTATATTGCAAACTTAGGACAAACTGTTTATATGTTTTGACAATAGGATTTAAAACGGTAAAAGTTGTTTTGAAAATACAGAAAATCAATAGGAGGATAAAAGAAAATGGCTAATAAAGTTAGTGAAATGTTTGAGGGATTAACAAATAATTTCAAAGGTATGATTGATGCAAATTCGGTCGTAGGTGAGCCGATAATAGTCAATGACGGAACGATGATTGTGCCTATATCAAAGGTGTCGTTTGGTTTCGGCGGCGGCGGCTGTGAATTTGACAGAAAGAAAAACGATACTCAAAGCCTTGACGATAAAAACTTCGGCGGCGGTATTGGCGGCGGTGCGTCGGTTGACGCAATGGCGTTTCTTGTTATAAATAACGGTAACGTGCGTTTGATTCCTATGGAGGGCGGTTCTTCACCTGTTGACAAACTAATCGACCTTGTACCCGAAGTTGTGGACAAGGTTAACGGATTTTTTGCGGAAAGACGCGAAAGAAAAGCACAGAAAAAAGCTGAAGAAAATGAATGTGCAGACGAAATAATTAATCAGGGAGAATAAAATGATAACAACAAGAGATAAGATACTGTCGGCAGTAATGAAACCGACAAGATATACGGGCGGAGAGCTTAACTCCGTCATAAAAAATCCTGCCGATGTTGACGTGAGATTCGGTTTTTGTTTTGCCGATACTTACGAAATCGCAATGTCGCACTTGGGGCTTAAAATTCTTTACCATACTTTAAACGACCGTGAGGACACATATTGTGAGCGTGTTTTTGCACCTTGGACGGATATGGAAGAAGAAATGAAAAAGCATGGAATGAAGTTGTTTGCACTTGAAACAGGTGACGAAATAACTCATTTTGATATGCTCGGATTTACTTTGCAGTATGAACTCAGTTATTCAAATATAGTGAATATGCTTATGCTTGCGGATATTCCGGTAAGAGCAAAGGACAGAGACGAGAGCTATCCTATTGTTTGCGGCGGCGGTCCTTGTGCGTATAACGCAGAACCAGTGGCGGATATATTTGATTTCTTTATGCTCGGCGAGGGTGAAGATTCGATACATGAGGTTGTTGAAGAGTATGTTAAGTGGAAAAAGAGCGGTAAGAAAAATAAACGTGATTATCTTGAAGCAATAGCTGAAATTGAAGGTATTTATGTGCCGTCATTCTATGATGTGGAATACAATGATGATAATACGGTAAAGAGTGTTACACCGAACAATCCTCATGCTAAACCGAAAGTAAGAAAGCGTATAATGAAAGATTTTAATGCTACATACGCACCGGAAACGATTATTGTACCGTTCGGTGAGGTTGTACACGACAGAGTTATGCTTGAAGTTATGCGCGGTTGCTTGAGAGGCTGCCGTTTCTGCCAGGCAGGCTATATATACAGACCGTTAAGAGAAAGAAAGCCGGAAAGACTGTTGGGTATTGCGGAAAACTTGCTTGCGTGCAGCGGATATGACGAAATATCACTGTCATCGCTTTCAACAAGTGATTTCAGCGGACTTCGTGACCTTACGGACGGACTGCTTAAAATAACCGAAGAAAAGAAAATCGGTTTGTCGCTTCCGTCACTTAGAATTGATAATTTCTCGCTTGAACTTATGGAAAAAGTGCAGAAAGTCAGAAAAACAGGTATTACTTTTGCACCGGAGGCAGGAACTCAAAGACTTCGTGATGTTATCAATAAAAATATAAATGAAGAAGATATTATAAATTCAACAAATATGCTTTTCAGAGGCGGTTGGACAAACGTAAAATTGTACTTTATGATTGGACTTCCTACCGAAACTATGGACGATGTTTGCGGCATAGCCGACCTTGCGCAAAAGGTGCTTGAAGTTTACTTTGCAATCCCGAAAGAGGAAAGAGCAAAGCAGATAAATATAACCGTAAGTACGTCGAGTTTTGTGCCAAAGCCTTTTACTGCGTTCCAGTGGGCAAAACAGGATACACGTGACATGCTTATCGAAAAGCAGAATACATTAAAATCGGCTATCAAGTCAAAAAGAATACGTTATAATTGGCACGATAATAAGACAAGTTATCTTGAAGGTGTTTTTGCAAGAGGCGACAGACGTCTTAGCGAGGTTATAATTAAGGCTGTTGAAAATGGCTGTAAGTTTGACGGTTGGGGAGAGCATTTTAAGTTTGATGTATGGATGCAGACTTTTGACGAACTTGGAATTGACCCTAATTTCTATACGGCGCGTGAACGCAGTTATGAAGAAGTTCTTCCTTGGGACCATATCGACATAGGCGTTACAAAGAATTTCTTGATGCGTGAAAATGAAAAAGCAAAACAATCTGTAACAACACCGAACTGCCGTCAAAAATGTGCAGGCTGCGGTGTTAAATCATTCGGTACGGGGGTCTGTTATGAGTAATTATATATTGAAATATTCGCGAGATGAAAGAGTAAAATATATTTCTCACCTTGACTTTGTGCGTCTGTTCCACAGAACAGTACGTCGTACAGGTATGAATTTTATGTTTTCAAACGGATTTAATCCTCACCCGATTATGATGGTTGCACAGCCGTTGTCGGTAGGTGTGACTTCTGACTGCGAGTATATGAAAGTAGGATTTGACGGCGATTACAGCGAACAAGAACTTGTCGATACAATCAATAATGCTTTTCCGCCGGGATATAAAATTCTTGCCGCAAAAAAAGTTGAGGGCAAGGAAATTGACCTTACAAAACTTGACAGAGCGGTGTATACGGTTGAACTTGAATATGAGGGCAGTGCGGATATTGAAAAACTTCTTGCACAAAACGAACTCAAAGTAATGAAAAAATCAAAGAGCGGTGTAAAAGAGTCGGATATACGTCCGTATATATATCGCATTGAAAAAATAAGCGAAGATAATGGCATACTTGTGCTTAAAATGTGTATTTCTGTAGGCAGTGTGTATAATCTTAAACCGCAGAGTGTTATTGACGCAATGGAAAAATATTGCAATAATTTCAAAGGCGGTTTTATGAATGTACACAGAAATTCAATGACAATCGGAGATAAAGAGATTTTGTAAAAATATTATATAAATCAGTTGAAATAATACAGAAAATATGCTATAATAGATATAGTTATTAATGTTAAATAGGAGTGGTTATAATGGTAAACGGTATTGAACACGTTGCTGTTGTTTCAAAGGACACAGCCGCACTTAAAGATTGGTATATGGAAATGTACGGCGGCAGAGTTGTTTATGACAATGGTAAGGGTACATATTTTCTTCAGTTTGCCGACGGCAGTATGATTGAGTTTGTTACGGCAACAGACGATAAAACCGCTGACGTTGAAAAACAGGCAGGTATCAGACACCTTGCTTTTTCTGTAACTCCGGCGGCTTTTGACGAAATCGTTGCAAAGCTAAAGGCTGATGAAAGAGTTGAAGAAGTACACGATGTATCTGAAAATGCAAAGGGATTAAAGACATATTGGTACAGAGATATTGAAGGCAATTTCTCACACCTTATCTATCGTCCCGAACCGTTAATGTAATTCTTTTTTAAGAATTATTAAATTAGTTAATATTTATATTAAATATAAAAATACAAGGAGGAAAAATTTAAGATGAGTGAGTATTTAAACTTTAGTCTTGAAGGTAAAGTTGCACTTGTAACAGGTGCATCATACGGTATCGGCTACGCTATTGCGTCAGCATATGCAAAGTCAGGTGCTAAGATTGTTTTCTGCGATATTAAGCAGGAATTTGTTGATAAGGGTATGGCTGCATATACAGCTGACGGTATCGACGCTAAGGGTTATGTTTGCGACGTAACTAACGAAGAAATGGTACAGGAAATGGTTAAGAAAATCGAGGCTGAAGTAGGCGTTATCGATATTCTTGTAAACAATGCAGGTATCATTAAGAGAATTCCTATGTGCGATATGACTGCTGACGAGTTCAGACAGGTTGTTGACGTTGACCTTAACGCTCCGTTTATCGTATCAAAGGCAGTTATTCCTTCAATGATTAAGAAGGGTCACGGTAAGATTATAAACATCTGTTCAATGATGTCAGAGCTTGGCCGTGAAACTGTATCAGCTTATGCTGCTGCTAAGGGTGGTCTAAAGATGCTTACAAGAAACATCTGTTCAGAATACGGTGCTAACAACATTCAATGTAACGGTATCGGCCCTGGTTACATAGCTACACCTCAAACAGCTCCGCTAAGAGAAAAGCAAGCTGACGGATCAAGACATCCGTTCGACCAGTTTATCTGCGGCAGAACTCCTGCAGGCAGATGGCTACAAGCTGAAGAACTTACAGGTCCTGCTGTATTCCTTGCTTCAGATGCATCAAATGCTGTAAACGGTCACATTCTATATGTTGACGGCGGTATCCTTGCTTACATCGGTAAACAACCGTGATGACAGCTTAAATACGTTTTTTAAACCGACGAAAATTTTTCGTCGGTTTTTTTATATAAAAATGAACCAAATGTCGCCCAATATTATCTAACTGATGTACAAACAAAAAGCGCTGATGTTTATACAGAAAGGTAAAATTCAATGGACAGAGAAAAATTTACACAAGAAGTTCTGAAATCTGAAAATACAATGTACCATATTGCAAAGGGTATGCTTAAAAGTGAAAGTGACTGTGAAGATGTTGTTTCGGAGGCTGTTTTAAAGGCATATACGAAAATTCATACTCTTAAAGAAGAAAAGTATTTCAAAACGTGGCTTATAAGAATTTTAATAAACGAATGTTATAAAAAGTTGCGTGAATATAAAAGAGTTGTTTCGATAGAGGACTGTAACAACAGTTTTGAATATAAGGACAATTCAAACTACACCGAGCTTTATAATGCGGTTAAAAAGCTGAAACCCAAAATCAGAATAGTAATAATGCTACACTATATAGAAGGTTATTCTGTCGAAGAAGTAGGGAATATATTAAAAATTCCTGTCGGAACGGTTAAAAGCCGTTTGCATATCGGTCGTAAAAATTTAAAGGAGGAACTTGAAGATGAATAAATATGATTGGAAAAATGCCTTTCCGAAACCAAGTGAAAATTTTCATAATAAACTTTGTATGACGTTGGATAGTTTTGAAAAGGAGAATGTAAAAATGAAAAAAGTATCTTTTAAAAAGAGTATCATTATTGCGGCGGCAGTATTGGCTGTCGGCACAGTGGCATTTGCGTCAAAAGGTGCAGTCAATTATGTTATGGGAAGTACATCAACAAAGCCTGATTATACAACCATTCCCGTTACGGAAACACTTAATAAAAATGTGGGCTTTTCACCGAAGATTGTTGAACAATTTTCAAACGGCTATACATTTAAAGGCGGACATAACGGAAAAAATAAGTATGTTGACGAAGAAAACGGAACAGAAGAAAAGTATAAATCGTTTATGGCTGATTATGAAAAAGACGGTGACAAAGTTATGTTAAGCGCCGACACTTACGCGGACAGTCATAAAGACCGAGGCAACAGCGAAGTAAGCGATTATAACGGCATAGCAATAGCATATATATCGTATGTAAATAAGGTTGTTCCGGCTGATTATCAGCAGACTGAACAGGATATGAAAGACGAGGAAAGCGGTAAATATGTATTCAGCTACGGCGCGGAGAAGGTTGAAATTTCACAAGTGCAAGGCGTTGAGTGGGAACAGGACGGAATTTATTACAATATTACGGCAATAGATTCACCGCTTGATAAGCAGGGACTTATTAATATGGCTAAGGAAGTTATTGATAATTAATATGTATTTATAAATCAAAAAGGTGTTGCATATTGCAACACCTTTTGATTTAATTATTCTGTTTTTTGCCAAAAATCAACAGGAGTCATATCGTTCCAAATAAACACTTTATCAGGTTCAAATTGAAGTAAAACAGTAGATTGTCCGGTTGTTGTAGGCGTAATATCGGCTAAGTCTGTCAAAATACCGTTTGAATATTTTGCGGCATATCCTTTCATATCTGTCAGGCAACCGATGTTTAAAGCAACATTCTGACCGTTTACGGTTATTTCGCTTGTAGTGTAATATCTTGCATTTGCAAATTCAACACTTGATGTTGAGTTTGCGTTGGCTTGATTATAAATTTGAACTGTGCTAAGCGGAGATGTCTTTTGTTTATCAAAACTCATATTTCTAAGGTTAAGATTTTCTACTTTGTTTATTTGATTTCCCGCTTCATCGGTTATTGTTACGGTTACATATGCACCGTCACCCGTAGCAACATTTGTGAAATCATATTTGAATATATAAGTTTGACCTAATGTTAAAGCGGAATTATTTGTGGCAAGTGCAGTGGCATTGTTACGATTGCTGCCGCCTTTCCAGTATACATTCGCTGTGTTATTACTGTTAGCTGTCAGATACCAACCCGCTCCTATACCGTCAGATGGGTTAAATCTTACAAAAAAGCCGTTTGTAGAACCTTTATTGTCATCACCGTCTGCAGGGATTGAATTGATTTTAACTGTGTGTTCAATCGTGAAATCGCCCGCATAACTGCCTATTTGAGCCGTTGTTAATTCTGATGTTGTGCTTGATGTTTCATACAGTTTATTAAGTGCGGCAATGTTTGCGTCCAATAACTGAATTGTTAAATATGCGGTTTTGTCTAAATACGTTACTGTAAGAGTTTGCTTACCAAGTGCGTTTTCAAAACCTGTCACTTCAAATTCGTTTGAGTTTAGCACCGATGAAGTACCGTCAGAGTAATATGCGGTAACTGTAATTGCGTTTTTATCAATATTTTCACCGAGATAGTATGTTGATTTTGAAGTCTGTGCGGTAATTCTTGAAACAGATTTTACCGTTATTTTTAAATCTGTCGTTTTGCCTAAATATGAAACGGTAAGAGTCTGTTCGCCGATTATATCTTTATCAATTTCGGAAACTGTGTAAGTGTTTATTTCCTCCGAAGTGCCGTCCGAATAATTAGCCTTTACAACCATACCTGTTCTGTCAAACGATTCGCCCGGAACATATGAAGTTTTTGTAGGCTGTGTTGTTACGGCTATGCTTGTAAGTGTTCTTGTTTCAAACACTTCTTTACCCATATAGAAGCCGACGTGAGGAGGTTGATTGTACGCCGTTTGTTCTGCCGCAACACCGCTGCGGTATACAGGGTCTTGCATAAGTGTTTTGATTTTATAATCTGTCGTATCGGTTGTTGAGAATACTCTAAGAGCCGTTCCGTCACTGGTAGGGTAGACAACTTCTTCTCTCCAGTCACCGAAAAGGTCGGCTTGAAGTGACGGATTTGCTTTTGTGCCGTTGATTGAAACACAATCATAATTTCCGGCACTGAATATATTGCTCATATTACGGCCGTTCCAATCGGTGATATTTGCACCGTTAAGCAAGTTGTCGTATAAATCTCCGTCCCAGAAAATACGGAAATTCATTGAAGGTGTATTTCTGCCTGTAAGTGAAGTGGCAGTTGTGAAATCAGTGCCGCCGTTTGACTGTCTTGCAGAGTTTTTTGCACTCCAAATTTGATAGTATCCGCCGGCACCGACATTCGCCATAACACCGCGACCTGTGTCATCGGACGCACCTTCGTGGAACATAATATTGCCTGTTTCGGCGTCAATAACAGACATACCGAAATCCAGAGTTATGTCATTACCGCTAAGGCTGTTTGTTCCGCTGTCCTCGTGGACTGTGAAAAATTCAAAACCGGTATGTGTAGGGTCGTAGTTTCCTATATGAAGTGCGTCACCGTGCTGTAAATATGTACACCATTTAGGACGGAATTCGTTGTCGTCATTGACTTCCATACATAATGCGCCTGTGATAAATTCGTCTTTGCCGTCATTATCCACATCGGCAACGGTACAGTTGTGGTTGCCGTTTCCGACATATTGATAAGCACCGTCGTAATATCCCTCTTGACCTTTTTGCGTATCAAAACGATAAGTAGGGGATAAAGCTGTACCGTCCCAGCTTATACCGGCAATGCTTGTACGCTGTTTGCCGTTTCTGCCGAAATAGTAGCCCCTTAAATATATTGCATACGGCTTTTCGCCGTCAAGATAAGCAATGTCGGATACAAAACGATTTGAACGGTTACCGAAATCGTCACCGTAATCTACACCGTTTTCACTTCCGCGAGTTGTCGGAAGACTAATAGTGTCCATTGCCGCACCTGTTTCGCCGTTGAATACAGTTAAAAATTCTTCACCTTTGGTAATTACACCGGAACTACTTCTGTAATCGGCAGTTGAATTTTCTTTATCTGTTATTGCTTTAATTTCTTCATCGGTTTGTGCGGCATTTGAAACATATTTGCCCTGTCCGTCCTTTGAACCGAGTGAAGTTTGACATATTACTTCCGATTTGCCGTCACCGTCAAAGTCGTATACAAGGAACTGAAGTGTGTGTGCACTTGAATATACGTTTTTACCGAGTTCAATATCGTTCTTCCAAAGTTTTGTGCCGTCTAATTTGTATGCGGCAAGATGTACCGTACCGGAATATGCAGGTGTTCCTACGTCACGCTCGTGAGATGTCCACTTCACAATTATTTCGTACTCTCCGTCGCCGTCAACGTCACCCGTTGAACAGTCGGCAGGGAAGAATGAATATGTAGCAAGCTTATTGTTTGATGGGTCATAAATTGTTTCGTCATCAGGTTTTAAAAGCGGTATATCAAAATAACTGTTATTGTATGCCGTTACCGGATTGCATTTTTCTCCTTCAACACCGTTTATAACAGGTGCAACACTGTAATTTGTACCAACGGTTGAATCAACATAATTTGTTTTGGTTGCGACTTCGCTTATTTTTTTGCCGTCACGATATACATTAAATGACACATTTTTATCGGCACTGCCGAAAATGTTGTCCTCACTGTCAAATAATCGCCAACTTAAATATACACCGCCGTCTGTTTTTATTGCGATAAGACCGCGGTCAAGTTTTTCCATTTGACGTGTGTGCACATTTTCATCGGTATATCCTGTAGAAGAATTATACCAATAGTTGTAGCTTACCTGTTGCGTGTTTGTACTGTCAGCATACGCAGACATATTTAAAGCTGCTGCCGATGATATAGCAAGTACTGTCGAAAGTACCATGCATAAAAGTTTTTTCATAAAAATACCTCCAATTCTCCCTTAAATTTTATCATATCATAAATTGGTTAAAATTGATAATTAAATAACAGTGAATTTAGTTTAATATGACGATAAAATTTGTAACGAAAATATAATGAATTTTGTAAAGAATAATGGTTGAAAACTGTTAGTAATGTATGGTATAATGATAAACTGATATAGAGTATTTAAAGTCAGAAGGGATTTTTAATATGAAGAAAAAAATCATGGCGGCTGTTTTATGCACTTCGATGCTGATTCCGACAGTGTGCGTCAATGCGGAAACAAGTGAAAGCGACATAAAAAGTGCTATAGAAAAAGCAATAGAATGGAAAGCTGATAAGGATAGTCCGTTTTACGGAATCGGATCATACAGTTCTGATTTTTATATTATGGCTTTGAACCGAATGGGTAAAAACTATGATTACAGCAGATATTTGGCTGGTCTTGACGGAGTTGCGGCAGGTTACGGCGAAGAACATAATGCCTCGTCTATGCAAAGAACAGTGCTTGCAACGATAGCGTCAGGCGGTGATCCGAGAAACGTCGGCGGACGTGACTTGGTTGCGGACGGTATTTATTACAGAGATAATGTTTCACCACTCGGAAAAGAGGGTGCAGACGGATATTCGTGGGGACTTATTGCTCTTGATTCAAAGAGTTTTGAAACTCCTGAATGGGCATTGTCAAACAGAAACGATATCCTTGCAGGGATATTGTCACATCAAAATACGAACGGCAGTTTTGATGACAGCGTGTACAGTACCGCAGTTGCAATTACGGCGCTTGCACCTTATTACGAAACAAGCGGTGCGTATACGATAACGCAAAATCAGACGGGTTATGTGATTGATTTAAGCCCTAAAGACGCGGTTGAGGATGCACTTAATTATTTGTCGGCAGAACAGGACAAAGACGGTGATTGGGGTGACCTTGAATCAACGGCAATGACTGTTATCGCACTTGATACGTTGGGTGTTAATGCTGACAGTGACGGTAGATTTGTTGCTAAAAACGGCAGTGCGGTAGACGGCTTAATGCAGTATCAGCAAAAAGACGGTGGATTTTCGACCGGTAAGGGAAAGAGTAACAGTGAGGCAACATCTTTGGCAGTGTGCGCACTTACAAGCCATTTGAGAAAGTTGCAGAATAAAGCGACATTCTTTAATTTTGACGTAAATGATTCGGTTGTGTTTGAAACACCTGCACCGACGAAAGTACAATCTTCAAACAATACGTCAAATAAGACATCATCAAGTACATCAAAATCAAATACGACAACAAAGACAACAACGAAACCGAAAACAACAAAGCCTAAAACGACAACAAAACCAAAGACAACGACTAAGGTGACGGGAACAATGAAACCGACAAAAACGGCTTCGCCTATGGAATCATCATCACCAAAGCCGTCTCCGACACCAAGACCGACCAAAAAGCCGGCACTTGTAGGACCGGTTGAGATGCCTGGACCAATGCCGTCATTTGAACCGAATGAAGCACTTCCGCAGGAAGAGGGACATCACGACAGAAAGAGCGGAGGAGCGGCGGTTGCGATTGTAAGCATAGTAGCGGTACTTTGCTTGGCGGCAATAGCGGTTGTATTGTATCTCGGTAAAACAAAGAAATTTGAGGGTAAAGGTATATTTAAGTATCTTGCACCGAAAAAGAAAAAGAAGAACGAAATATATAAGGCAAAACAGCATAGAAGGACAGAACAACACAGACGTTATGAAGAACGTGAAAAGTTTAAAAAACGACGTAAATTTGATAAACGAAGAAGATAAATAAAAGGTGACTGCATTTTTGCAGTCACCTTTTACGTTGCAGGCAACCTTTTCAGCCTTCCATATGCTTGCCTAAAAAACCGGCGGCGGATTCTGCTAATTTTTCTTCGACTTCAGACGCAGTTTCACCCTCTTTTAAAATGAACAAAACAGAGCCGATCGTGTCACCCTCCGATACTATCGGAACAACAACGCCCGCGTTGTATTTTTCAACACCGTCAGCGACTGAAACGGGTTTGCCGTCTTTGTAGCTTACAATGATTTTTTCGTTCATTACATTTTCAAGCTCACTGCTTACAGGCTTTTCGATAAGCTCTTTCTTCGGTAATCCCGATACTGCAATGACATTGTCACGGTCGGTTATACAAGCACCGTGTCCGCTTGCTTTGGCAAGTGTTTCAACATAATTTGCGGCAAAGTCACCAAGCTCGCCGATTGGGGAGTATTTTTTGAAAATAACCTCACCGTCTTTTTCTGTATAAATTTCAAGAGGATCGCCCTCTCTGATTCGCATAGTGCGTCGTATTTCCTTTGGAATAACAACTCTTCCGAGATCATCTATTCTTCTTACAATTCCTGTTGCTTTCATCGCTTTTCCTCCAAAATAAATTTATATTTGTGTTAAATATTATTTGCATTGTTTTTTTGATTTATCCATAATTGATAAAAAAAACAAAAATTTTGGAGTTTTAAAAATTAATGTGTAATATTGCCACTGCTGTATGCCACTTGAGGGGAGCAGTCGTGAAACGGCAGAGGTGTGGCAAATGAGCAAAATAAAAGGGCGACCATTGGTCGCCCCTACGAAAGTACATTAAATAATCATATCATCACGGATCGAGGTGGTGAATATCTCTTGGGAACAAGCTTGCCTCACGGATATTTGCAAGACCAAGCATTTTCATAACGACACGTTCAAGACCGATACCTAGTCCGCCGTGCGGTGGCATACCGTACTTAAATATATCGGTATATGCACCGAGGTCGCCCTCCTCCATATGATAACGTTTCATTTTTTCAAGAAGTTCGTTATAATCGTGAATTCTCTGACCTCCTGTTGTGATTTCAAGACCTCTGAAAAGCAAGTCAAAACTTTCGGCAAGTTTAGGGTCGTCTGCCGAATCCATCGCATAGAACGGACGTTTTAATCCCGGGAACTTTTCAACGAATATAAATTCACTGTCATAATTCTTTTTTGCGTATTCGCACAATTTAACTTCATCTGTAGGATCAAGGTCAAATTGATTATGTGACTTGCCGAGAATATCAAGTGCCTCAAAGAATGTTACCGAAGGGATTTCATTGATAACAGGCAATGTTGCACCTAAAAGCTCCAACTCGTCACTGTAATGTTTCGGCAAATACTCAACAACATATTTAAGCATAGCCGTTTCCATAGCCATAACATCATGCATATCGTTGATAAATCCCATTTCAAAATCAAGTCCGATATATTCGTTCAAATGACGTGTAGAGTTGTGTTTTTCGGCTCTGTAAACAGGAGCAATTTCAAACACTCTGTCAAAGAATGCTACGCAAGTCTGTTTGTAGAACTGCGGACTTTGTGCAAGATATGCGTCTTTATCAAAGTATTTCAATTTGAATATATTAGCACCGCCCTCAGCACCTGCCGCAACGATTTTTGGTGAATGTATTTCGGTAAAGTTATTGTTTAACATAAATTCACGAAATGCCGACACAACGCCCTCTGAAATTTTAAATACCGCTCTCTGTTCAGGGTGACGAAGTGCGACACTTCTGTGTGCCATTGAAGTTTCGATTGAACAGCCAAGCTTTTTGCTTGAAACGTGAAGAGGGTATTCCTCTGCAGGTTTTGAAAGTATTTCAAACGAAGAAAGAGTTATTTCATAGCCGTGATTAGCACGTTTTTCTTCTTTTACGTCACCTGTGATTTTGATATAAGCACCCTCACAAAGTGAGTCAAAATCGCCTGTACATTTATCCTTTGAATAAACGGATTGAAGAATATATCTTCCCGTACGAAGTATTACAAATGAGAAACCGCTCATTTTTCTAAGCTTATGCACGCAAGCACAAAAGCTTATTGAACCGCCGACAGCTTTTTGCAAATCGTCAAGAGTGATTTCGCTTATAAGCTGTGAACCATCTATTTTCTGCATATTAATTCCACCTTTATTTTAATTTTTCAGTCAATAAGTCCTTAGCAAGTTTAGGGTTTGCACCTTTACCCGCTGTGCGTACCACTTGTCCCATAAGGAAACCGAAAATCTTTTGATTACCGTTTTTGTAGCTTTCAACACTGTCTGCGTTTTCGGCTATAATTTTATCAATAATTTCTTCAAGACCCGATGTGTCATTGTCCATAATAAAGCCGTTTTCTTTGGCAATATCAATAGGCTTACCGCCGTTATTGAACATAATCTTCAAAATATCCTTAGCGGCATTTTTTGAAACAACGCCGTCTGTTGACATTTTAACAAGCTCTGCCAAATCGGCAGGGGAGAATGTTACATCTGAAATAGTCTTTTCGGAATCGTTAAGGTTTCTGTTAAGTTCAACAAGCATCAGATTAGAAATTTGTTTGTAGTCCGGATTTATTTTTACAGACTCATCGTAAAAATCCGAAAATTCCTTGCTTGATATAATAAGATTAGCGTCATCTGTCGGAAGTCCGTACTTTTCCGTATAACGTACAAAACGGTCTTGAGGCATTTCCGGCATTGACTTTCTTATGTCCTCAATTTCTTCGTCCGATAGGAATACCGGAGGAATATCCGGTTCAGGGAAGTAACGATAATCGTGTGCGTCCTCTTTTGAACGTAATGCTTTTGTATCGCCGTGGTTGTCGTTGTAACGTCTTGTTTCCTGAATAACAGTACCGCCGTTATCAAGAATTTCCGCTTGACGGTTTATTTCATATTCAATCGCACGACCGATTGCTTTTAATGAGTTCAGATTTTTAAGTTCGGCACGGGTACCAAATTCGGTTGAGCCGACAGGCATAATTGAAATATTAACATCAACACGCATTGAGCCTTGCTCCATTTTTGCGTCACACACGCCTGCATACTTTAAACGCAAAGCAAGTTTTTCAACAAAGTCTTGAACTTCCTCGATTGAACGGAAGTCCGGCTCTGTTACGATTTCGATAAGCGGTACACCGCAACGGTTATAGTCAGCCATTGAAATGCCTTCATAATCGTCATGCACAAGCTTACCCGCGTCCTCCTCAATGTGAATGTGGTTAATTCTGATGTCCTTACCGCCTGTGACGGTTATATAACCGCCTGTACAGATCGGGTGGTCAAATTGTGTTATCTGATATGCTTTAGGCAAGTCGGGATAGAAATAATTCTTTCTGTCGAATGCACTGTAATTATTTACGGTACAGTCAAGTGCAAAACCTGCCTTTGCGGCAAGCCTTACCGCGCCTTGATTTAAAAGGGGAAGTGTACCCGGAAGTCCCGAACATCTTGGACATACACGAGTGTTTTCGCTGCCGCCGAATTCATTCTGACAAGTACAGAATACTTTTGAATTTGTCAACAATTCCGCGTGAATTTCAAGTCCTATTACGGGTTGGTATCTCATAGTACAATCTCCTTTCTTTCAAAGTCTTTTTCAAATCTGTCGCATACTGCTATTATTGTCTTTTCGTCAAATGCTTTTCCGATAAGGCTCATACCGATAGGCAAACCTTTTGAATCGTAACCGCAGGTTGTAGAAATTGCGGGAAGTCCTGCAATGTTTACGGTTACTGTATAAATATCGGCAAGATACATTTTAACGGGATCGTTTTCCTGTTCACCGATTTTATAAGCCGTAGTCGGTGCGGTCGGTGTAAGCATAACGTCGCACTTGCTGAATATATCGGCATATTCGTTTCTTATTTGTGTTCTTATACGCGTTGCGTTTTTATAATATGCGTCATAGTAACCCGAACATAGTGCGTAGTTGCCAAGCATAATTCTTCTTTTAACCTCTTGACCGAATCCCTCACGGCGTGAATTTTTAATAAGGTCGTTAAAGTCTTCACCAAGACCGCTTCTAAGACCGTATTTGATACCGTCAAAACGTGAAAGGTTGCTTGCCGCCTCGGCTGATGAAATTAGGTAGTAAGCCGAAACAGCATATTCAAGACTCGGAAGTGAAACATCAACTATTTCACAGCCAAGTTTTTTGTAATATTCAACAGCGTTTAAAACAGCCGTTTTAACTTCGTCATTTAGACCGTCACCGAAAAATTCTTTCGGTACACCGATTTTTAATTTGCTTACATCACTTCCGATAAGTGAATTATAGTTGCCCTCTGATTTTTTGCTTGATGTGGCGTCATTTTCATCATAGCCGTAAATGCCCTCAAGCATATAGCCTGTGTCTTCGGCAGACTTTGCGATAACACCGATTTGGTCAAGTGAAGATGCAAATGCGATAAGTCCCCATCTTGAAACAGTGCCGTATGTCGGTTTAAGACCTGTAACACCGCAGAATGAGGCAGGCTGACGAACAGAACCGCCTGTATCCGAACCGAGTGCGGCGGCACAAAGATCGGCACTTACGCTTGCTGCGGCACCGCCGGAAGAACCGCCCGTAACACGAGTTAAGTCGTAAGGGTTTTTAACACCGCCGAAATATGATGTTTGAGATGAACCGCCCATTGCAAATTCGTCCATATTTGTTTTGCCGAGCATAACGATGTTGTCTTTCTTTAATTTTTCCATTACCGTTGCGTTATAAGGAGGGATGAAGTCATCAAGCATATGTGACGCACAGGTTGTCTTGACACCGAGTGTACATATGTTATCTTTAACCGAAATAGGCAATCCCGTAAATGCACCGCTGTTTCCGCTGTCGATAACTTCTTGTGCTTTCTTTGCGTCCGCAAGTGCGTTTTCCTTGCACACTGTTATATAACTGTTTATTTCTTTATCTGATTTTTCTATTCTGTCAAGATATTGCTCGGTAAGTTCAACCGCACTGATCTCCTTACTGTCAAGCATTTCTCTCAGTTTTTTTAAAGCCACGTTAATCAAATCCTTTCTCTTGACTGTTAAACTACTTTAGGAACTACGAAACTGTTATTTTTAACATTTTTCGCATTCTTAACAATTTCTTCGGTAGGGTACGAATTTCGATGTTCGTCCGCCCTTAAATCTTTATAGTCAACCGCATCAAGTGCATAGGCAGGCTTTGATGTATCAAATTCACATACTTTATCCATGATAGCTATGATATTTGTCATATCAGCCGTCATTTGTTCAAGCTCTTCATCTGTAAATTCAAGCTTTGAAAGCTCTGCGAGGTGCTTTGTCAAATCTGAGTTAAACATATCAATTCTCCGTTCTTTAAATATTTTGTTTTTGTATAACGTTTTCAGTATACAAAAAAAGACGTAATATAACAGAGTTTTCGCTCTGTTATACAACGTCTTTGCTGTAAGATTAATATTATAATACCATAATTTAAAAATGTTTGCAAGGGGTAAAATGAAAAAATATTAAGTTTTATATTATTTTCATTTATGCAATTTGCATTATGGCTCGTGTGGCATATATGTACTTGTGTTAAGCGTATCGGTTGAGATAAGCTCACCGTTGGCATATACATATCTTGTTGAACGAACAACAGTGTTTTTGCCTGAAGTTGAAGAAGTGCTTGAAATTTTAACTTCTCTGTGAGGTTCCCAATCAGTACCGATAATGCTTACAGTGATTGTCGCACCGCTTGTGTAAGCCGAAACTTTAATCGGATAGTCGGTGTTGTTTTTAAATTTGAAATCAACTCCGCCGTCCGAAACGGTTGCGTCCTGACCGAGCGGAATATAACCTACGGTCATCATATGGTTAAGACGTTCAACAATCGAAAGGTCGGCATACAGTACCGCCGAATAAAGAGTACTGCTGACTTGACAAGTACCTCCGCCGATACCGTCAACACTCTTGCCGTCAACGTATTCTTTTGCGGTAGAGAAACCGTTTTCGATTGTGCGGTGACCGACTGTGTCGTTGAATGAGAATACATCACCCGGTGCAATTACTTTGCCGTTTATAAGGCTTGCCGCTCTTGCAACATTGGCACATCTGTTTGCGGTTGAACCGCCGTATGATGTTGAATAACTGCTCAATGTTGCCGAAAATAATTTTTCTCTTAATGTGTTTTCGTCAACGGTCGGATATGAAACGTAGAACGGCAATGTGACAGGTTCACAGCCTTCATATACATTTCCTATAACTGATGCCGCCTCATCTTTATTTATATAACGTCCCGTATCGCCTGCAACTATGTTTACATCATTTCCGTTGACTTCATATCTTGCGTCTGTCGGGTCTTTGTATACAAGTGCGTCAAGTGATTCGACAGTCATTTCGTCCGGTGGGGCAGAAGCGAATGTTACCGCGATGTTATTAAAAATTTCATTGTCAAGAGCGGTAATAACTTCCTGCTCGGCGGTTGACGGGTCCAAATTATAACCTGTCTGACCTGAATATATTGTGAGTGTACCGTCATCGTTAAATTCAACGTAATGCTGTTTTCTTTCGCCGAGTGCAATGTTACCGAATTCGTTAAGCTTTGCGTCAAGCTGTTCGGTATCGACTTGTACGGCAGGAACGATTATGTGTGGTTTGAACATAAGTTCAATAGCGGCAAGTGCATTTTTAAATGTGCTGTCCGATTTGCAGTAATCGAAAGCCTTTTTTGCGGTATCTTCCGCAACTGCTGTAAGTCCGATGTCTGAGCCGTTTATTTCGTATGTCTGACCGTTTGAAGTCACTGTGATTGCAGTATTCTGTAAAAGATATGTTGCGTTTATTGAATCAAGTGCCTCGTCATATGTAAGACCGCCAACGTCCAACTGCTCTATGTAAACATTTTTCATAACCTTATCTTCTTCTATAGTAGAAAGGGAATATATGAAAAATGCTATGAAAGTACAAATCAGTACGATAACTGCGATTAAAGCGGGAATAGCCGCTTTTTTTAATCCTGCTTTGATTTTTTTAGTAAGTTCGGCTTTTCTCTGTTCTTTTTCAATATCTGTTTCTGTATCGTCGTCTGCATTGTCGTCTTGCTCAGACGGAGCCGTTTCGTCATTTTCTTCGGGAGAAATTGCAAAATCGTCTTCTTCATCGTCAAAACTGTAATTATCGGCCGTTTCTTCTTCACTGATTGTATTGGGAACATCAGACTCGTTATTTTCCGTCAATTCGCTTTCGGAAACGTTTTCTTCACTGACAGGAGTAACATATGTTTCTTCTGTATCATTTGTTTCTGTATTTTCGGAATTTTGCATTACATCGTTTGCGTCATTTTCGTTTAGAGTTTTCTTATTCTCGTTGTTATTTTCCTGCATTACAATTATATCCTTTCTGAATACTGTTTAATTATTTATAAAAACGCTTAAATTCATCTAAGTATTTTGAATATTCAACCATAAAGGCTTTAAATTGCTTGTTTTTCATAAGTAAAGAAAATGCCTTTTTAATATTTTTAATGAAAACCGCGTCAAAATCTTCAAGATAAAAACCTTTAGCCATAGGACAGACACCTTTTGCACGTGGGTCAACGATAATATCCATATGACCGTTTTTGTCAAGATACGGTGTAAGCGGAAAAATCCGACAGGCTAACGGACGTTGATATCTGTCACAATAACCTTGACACATAGCTATAGGCGTGGTATATGTTTTTCCGTTATAATCATATGTGAAGTCTGTCTTTTCAATTCGTACCCAATCGGGATTTAACAGATTAAAAACTTCTTTTTCGCCCGGAAAAAGAAACATTCCGCTGTCGTCTCCTTTACAGCAAGCCTTGTCGCAAAGCTGACCGCAGTCAACCGGAACAGGCGTTACGTCGTCAAAAAGTTTATACAGCTGAAGATATATATATGCGGTATTCATAGTTAAAACCTCAAATCGTTAAAATTAATGTATTAATAAACTGTATATACATTGTATATACAGTATAATTTTAGCATAAAAAATGTCGTAAAACAATAGGAAAATAATTTTTTTACGCAATGTATCATTTTCTCTGTAATCATTTGGTTGTTTTATCAATGTTGAACAAATAATAAAGAAGTGTGTAACATTCATTTAATCTAAATGTTGCCTTACGGCGTTTGACAAAACAACCTATATAGTAGTATAATTAATAAGATATAATAGTATTTTTATAGCTGAAAGCGAAAATACACGAAAGGACGGTTAGTTTATGCCGAAAAAGAAACAGGAATACGGAAATGACAGCATAACAAGTCTAAAGGGTGCGGACAGAGTAAGAAAGCGTCCTGCTGTAATATTCGGTTCAGACGGTCTTGAAGGCTGTGAACATTCTTTTTTTGAAATATTATCAAATTCAATAGATGAAGCTCGTGAGGGCTACGGAAGTTTAATAGAAGTTACGCGTTTTATGGATAAATCCATAGAAGTAAAGGACCATGGCCGCGGAATACCTCTTGACTATAACGAGGGCGAGGGCAGATTTAACTGGGAGCTTGTATATTGTGAATTGTACGCGGGCGGTAAGTATGACAACAATAAAGGCGGAATGTATGAGTACAGTTTGGGTCTTAACGGTCTTGGTGCGTGTGCAACACAGTACAGCAGTGAATATATGGATGTAACCGTTGTGCGTGACAAAACGCAGTATACATTGCATTTTGAAAAAGGCGAAAACATCGGAGGACTTCAAAAGTCTGAAACAAGAAGCGTTCAGACGGGAACGGTACAAAAATGGAAACCTGACACAGAAGTTTTTACCGATATAAATATACCGATTGAATTTTTCCAAGACGTTTTAAACAAGCAGGCTATGGTAAATGCAGGCTTGAAATTCGTTCTTTACAACGAAACCGAAACAGGTATGGAAATGTTCGAGTATTATTACGAGAACGGTATTGTTGACTATGTTAAAGAAACTGTCGGCGATGACGGTTTTACAACTGTTGAAACGTGGGAAATGGAACGTGAGGGACGTGACAGGGCGGACAAAGAGGATTACAGAATGAAAATGCAAGTTGCATTCTGTTTCTCAAACAAAGTCAATATGCTTGAATATTATCACAATTCAAGTTACCTTGAACACGGCGGTTCACCCGATAAGGCGGTAAGAAACGCATTCGTATATGCGATTGACAGATATTTGAAACAGAATGACAAATATAATAAAAACGATTCAAAAATAACATTTGCGGACGTAGCGGACTGTTTGGCACTTGTTATAAACTCATTCTCAACTCAGACAAGTTACGAAAACCAAACAAAAAAAGCGATAAACAACAAGTTTATTCAAGACGCAATGACGGAATTCTTACGTCAACAGCTTGAAGTTTACTTTATAGAAAACAAAACAGACGCCGAAAAAATCGCAAATCAAGTTCTTGTCAATAAAAAGAGCCGTGAAAATGCCGAAAAGGCAAGAATTGATATAAAAAAGAAACTTACGGGTACAATGGATATAACAAACAGAGTTGAAAAGTTCGTTGATTGCAGAAGTAAGGACGTTTCACAGCGTGAAGTTTATATAGTGGAGGGCGACTCGGCTTTAGGTTCGTGTAAATTGGCGCGTGACCCGATGTTTCAGGCGATTATGCCGATTAGAGGTAAGATACTGAATTGTCTGAAAGCCGATTATCCGAGAATTTTTAAGAGCGATATTATAACCGACCTTGTAAAAGTGCTTGGCTGCGGTGTGGAGATTAAGTCTGCTCATAATAAAAATATTGAAAGTTTTAATCTTGACAATTTGCGTTGGGACAAGGTTATCATCTGTACAGATGCCGATGTTGACGGCTTCCAAATCAGAACGCTTGTTCTTACAATGATATACCGCCTTATGCCTACACTTATCGAAAAAGGCAAGGTGTATATTGCCGAATCACCGCTTTACGAAATAACGATTACAAAGACAAAGCGTAAGGGTGAAAAACATTTTGCGTATACAGACGGCGAAAAGGAAGAAATATTAAAGAAATTTACAGAGGACGGATTGTCGAAAGAACGTGACGAATACGACATTAAACGTTCAAAAGGTCTTGGTGAAAACGAGCCTGATATGATGAGTCTTACGACAATGCATCCGTCAACAAGACGACTTATAAGAGTAACGCCGGAAAATGCGGAAAGCACATCGAGAATGTTTGACGTATTGCTTGGCGATAATATTACGGACAGAAAAGAATACATTGCCGACAATGGTGGAAAATATATGGAAATGCTTGACTTATCATAAAGGATAGGAGAATTTTATGGCAAGGAAGAAAAAGAAAGTAGAAGAAAAAGAGATTATATATGCTCCGATAGACGAACAGCCCATTACCGAAACACTTGAGCAGAACTATATGCCCTATGCGATGAGCGTTATCGTATCGAGAGCAATTCCCGAAATAGACGGACTTAAGCCTGCTCACAGAAAGCTTTTGTACACAATGTATACAATGGGACTTTTGGGAGGAAAACTTACAAAATCGGCTAACGTAGTCGGACAGACAATGAAATTAAATCCTCACGGTGACAGTGCCATATATGAAACAATGGTACGTTTGACGCGTGGCAACGAGGCACTTTTGCACCCGCTTGTCGAGTCGCAGGGTAACTTCGGTAAGCAGTATTCGAGAGATATGGCATATGCGGCGTCAAGATATACGGAGGTAAGACTTGATCCGATATGTACGGAACTGTTTAAGGATATTAATAAGAATACGGTTGAGTTTATAGACAGTTATGACGGTGAAATGAAAGAACCGACGCTTTTGCCGGTTGCGTTTCCGAATATTCTTATAAATCCGAATCAAGGTATTGCCGTAGGTATGGCAAGTAATATTTGTTCATTCAATCTTAAAGAAGTTTGTGACGCAACTATCGCTTGTATGAAAAACGAAAATGCGGACGTGATTAAATATATGCCTGCACCTGACTTTTCAATGGGAGCGGACCTTATTTACTCTGAAAGCGAAATGCGTAAGATTTACGAAACAGGCCGTGGAAGTTTTAAACTTCGTGCAAAATATACTTACGACAAGGCAAATAACTGCATCGAAATCAATGAAATTCCTTATACAACAACAGTCGAAGCGATAATCGGCAAGATTATGGAACTTGTAAAAGCAAACAAACTGAAAGAAATTTCAGACGCACGTGACGAAACAGGTCTTGACGGTTTTCAAATCGCACTTGATTTAAAACGCGGCGTTGATCCCGATATGCTTATGACAAAGCTTTATAAGCTGACACCGCTTGAGGACAGTTTTAGCTGTAACTTCAATATCTTGATTAATGCAAGACCTATGGTTCTGGGCGTTAAGCAGATTTTACAGCAGTGGATACTGTTCAGAATGAACTGCGTTAAAAACGGTATTAAATATGATATTGATAAAAAAAGCGAAAAACTTCATCTTTTAACAGGTCTTAAAAAGATTTTGCTTGATATTGACAAAGCGATTGCAATAATTCGTCATACGGAAAAAGATACCGATGTGGTTCCTAATCTTATGGAGGGCTTTGACATTGACGAAGTTCAAGCGGAATACATTGCGGAAATCAAACTTCGCAGTTTGAACAAGGAATATATCATAAACAGAACCGCAGAGATTGAAAAACTTATGGAGGAACTTGAAGAACTGAACCGTATTTTGGGTGACGATAACGAGGTTAAGAATATTATCGCAGACCAGTTAAAGAAAATCGCAAAGAAATACGGTCAGGAAAGAAAGACGACTTTAATCAGCGGTGAGGAAATAACGGAGTATAACGAAACGGAAAATATAGACGATTATCCGCTTACAATTTTCGTAACAAGAGATAATTATATTAAGAAGATTTCAGCCGTATCACTTCGTTCAAGCACAACGGAGCATAAATTAAAGGAAACGGATGAAATTGTTCAGACAATGGAATCGACAAATAAATCCGAACTTATATTCTTCTCAAATAAGTGCGTTGCATATAAAATGAAAACATATGACCTTGCAGATGCAAAGGTAAGCACTATGGGCGAGTATCTGCCGGGAATACTTGGACTTGAAGAAGATGAAAAAATAGTGTATACTGTTGTAACAACGGATTATGATGGCGAAATGCTGTTTACGTTTGAAAACGGTAAAATGGCTAAAGTTGCGCTTTCAAATTATGAAACTAAGACAAACCGTAAAAAACTTATCGGTGCATACGGAAATAAGTCGCCGATATGTGATATAAGACTTCTTGATGAAGATAAAGATGTTGTTCTGATGTCGGATAATAACAGAGTGTTATTGGTTAATACGGAAAAAATTCCGCTTAAAGCGACAAAGAGTACACAGGGTATACAGGTAATAACATTGCGTAAAAAAGACGCAAAGGTTGTTAGGGTTGTAGACAAAGAACAATGCACAGTTGAGGACATTGAGCATTACAGACCGAAAAATATTCCGGCAGCCGGAGGAATTTTAAGGGGAGAGGACAATCAAATAAGTCTGATATAAATTTCAAGCTCTGATATAGCGGAGCGGAAGGGAAGTGGAGATATGTTAAAGGAAGAGGATAAAAAGAGATTACAAGAGAGATTTCAGGAAGAGGCATCAGATGTGTATCAGCCGTTTTCAAAGGAACTTTTTAAGCAGTACAGCGTTAAAAGAGGTTTGAGAAACGATGACGGTACAGGTGTAATGGCAGGACTTACTTCTGTCGGCGCGGTTTTGGGTTACTACATTGATGACGGTGAAAAAATTCCTATGGAAGGTCATTTGAGATACCGTGGTTATGACCTTACAGATATAGTTAAAAACTGTGAAAAAGAGAAGAGATTTGGCTTTGAAGAAGTAGCATATCTGCTGTTATTCGGACATCTTCCGGATAAAAAGACTTTGGAAGATTTTTCAAGACTTATCGGGAATCTTCGTGTATTGCCGGAAGGCTTTGCGGAAGATATGATTTTGAAAGCTCCGAGTAAGAATATAATGAATAAAATTGCCCGTTCCGTACTTGCGTCTTATTCGTATGACTCAAATCCGGATGATATTTCAACGGGTAATATCTTGCGTCAGTCAATAGAATTGATTGCAAGACTTCCTGTAATGGCGGCATACGGCTATCAGGCAAAGAGCCATTATCATGACGGAAAAAGTCTGTATCTTCACACACCGCAACCAAGATTGTCAACAGCTGAGAATCTGCTTTATATGATAAGACCCGATAATAAATATACTCGTGAAGAAGCGGAAATGCTTGATGTATTGCTTATGATACACGCTGAACACGGCGGAGGTAATAACTCGGCATTTACGACAAGAGTTGTTTCTTCATCGGATACTGATACATATTCTGCTATTGCGGCGGCTATCGGCTCACTTAAAGGTCCTAAGCACGGTGGTGCGAACGCAAAAGTTATGGGTATGATGGAAGAAATCAAGGCAAACGTTAAGCACTGGGAAGATGATGAGGAGGTTAAGGCATTCCTTGCAAAAATTCTTCGTAAAGAGGCTTTTGACGGTTCGGGACTTATATACGGTATGGGACACGCTATTTATACATACAGTGACCCAAGATGTATTTTGCTTAAAGAAAAAGCAGGTCAGCTTGTTTCAAATCACCCTGAATTTGAAAAGGAATTTAAACTGTATTGCAGTGTTGAACGTCTTACACCGGGTGTATTTGCGGAAGTTAAGAATAATCATAAGGTTATGTGTGCGAACGTTGATATGTATTCGGGCTTTGTTTATAAAATGCTCGGCATACCTACCGAAATGTATACACCGCTTTTCGCTATTTCAAGAATTGTCGGCTGGTGCGCACATAGACTTGAAGAAGTTATCGGCTGCGGCAGAATTATCAGACCGGCGTATAAGTCGATGGTACACAGTAAGGAGTATACAAAAATAGATAACAGATAATAGATATTCGTAGTGGCGATCATAGGTCGCCCGAAAAAACCACCCAACAGACGGCAATGCCGACAGCTCCCCTCAATGGGAGCCGAAAAGCCTCTCCTTGAGGAGAGGTGTCACGAAGTGACGGAGTGGTGGCAAATAAAATATATTCAAAGCAAGGAGAAGAACATGGATAAAGTAAACATACTTGGTGTTCACGTTGATATGGTGAACATTTCACAGGCTACTGACTGCATTATGCGTTTTTTGGACGAAGATAAGTTTCATGCGGTATACACGCCTAATTCGGAAATAATTATGCTTGCATACAAAGACGAAAAATTTTGTAAACTTCTTAATAATGCTGACTTGCTTACTGCCGACGGCATAGGCGTTGTGCATGCGTCAAAGATTTTGAAAAAGCCTATAAGCGAACGTGCGGCAGGATATGACATTGCAAGACAGGTTTTGCAAAAAATGAATTACACAGACCACAAGCTGTTCCTTTTCGGAGGTAAGCCGGGTGTTGCGGAAGAGGCAAAGAAAAAGCTTTTGGAAGAATACACCGACCTTAATATTGTCGGTACAAGAAACGGATATTTCAAGCCGGAAGAAGAGACTGAAATTGTTGAGGAAATCAACAATTCCGGTGCGGATATTGTTTTTGTATGCTTAGGCGCACCTAAGCAGGAACAGTGGATTGAAAGAAACAGAGATGCACTTAAAGTACGCGTTGCGATGGGCATTGGCGGAAGTCTTGACGTATTTGCCGGAAAAGTTGAACGCGCACCTGAAATATTCTGTAAAACAGGTATGGAATGGTTTTACAGACTTTGCAAAGAACCTTGGCGTATAGGAAGAATGATGGAATTGCCTAAATTTGCGGCAACGGTAATTGCAAAAGGAAAAAAATACAAACAAGACTGATTTTAGGAGAAATTATGGGGATACTTATAGCGATTGACGGCGTTGACGCGAGCGGAAAGCAAACACAGACGGAACTTTTAAAAAAACGTCTTGAAAATAACGAATTAAAAATAAAGTCTGTGTCGTTTCCGGCGTATGACAACCCATCGTCAACACTTGTAAAGATGTACCTAAACGGTGAATTCGGCGACAAGCCGTCAGATGTGAATGCGTATGCCACATCAACGTTTTTTGCGGCTGACAGATTTGCGACGTATAAAACCGATTGGGGAAAGGATTACGAAAACGGTACATTGATTTTAGCAGACAGATATGTGTCGTCAAATCTTATACATCAAGCAAGCAAAATCGAAAATCAAGAAGAAAAAGACAAGTTTTTAACGTGGCTTGACGACCTTGAATACAATGTTTACGGACTTCCGCGTCCGAACGTTACGATATTTCTTGATATGCCGCCAAAGTACGGTATAGAATTAATGAAAGACAGGGTGAACAAGTCAAACGGTGGGGATAAAAAGGATATACACGAGAGTGATATATCGTATCTTCAAAAAAGCTATGATAATGCAGTATACGTATCAAAACGTTTCGGCTGGAAACATATTTCATGTGTTGAAAACGGAAAAATAAGAAGTGTCGAAGATATAAATGATGATATTTATGCTGTAATAAAGGAGCGATTATCTTGAAAAAACTGATTGCACTTTTGATAAGCGGAGTAATTATGTTGCCGTGCGTAAATGCTTTTGCTAATGACGTTATAGAAGTATATATTGACGGCGAAAAATTGGAATGTGACGTTAATCCGAAGAATATTGACGAACGTGTACTTGTACCGATGAGAGCGATATTTGAGGCTTTCGGTGCAAATGTGTCGTGGGACAATAACGGCAGAACGGTTTGGGCTGAGAGAAACGGCGAATTTATATGCGTGCCTGTTGATAATCAAATTATGAGTACGGGAGTATATAATTCAGACGGTTCGGCAATTTGGGTTGACCAAATTCAGCTTGACGTACCTGCTAAAATAATTGATGACAGAACATATGTTCCCGTAAGAGCGGTTTCCGAAACTTTAGGTGCAACTGTCGGTTGGGACGGTGAAAACAACAGAGTTGTTATAGACAGCCGTATAAACGAAAGCGGTACGGTATACTATGCATCTGATTCTGACTATCAAAAGCTATATTCAGTAGACAAAAACAGTGCAAACAGACAGAAATTATCTGACAACAGCGTCTGTGAACTTGAGATGTATGACAATAATGTTTACTATTTGTCTAAAAATGACAGACACCTTTACCGAGCAAATGACATATCGGGTGAAGAGGAACTTATCAATAAAACGGTCAATAAAATTGCCGTTGATGATGGGTGGATATATTATCAGGAATCGGACGGCGGAAAAAAGAGCGGCGTTCTTTATCGTATGAATATTGACAGCGGCGACGTTGAACGACTTACGGACAATTCGGTCAGATACCCTAAAAAGTACAAGGATTACATATATTTCAACTTGGATAATGACAATATAATGTACGGAATTACTCTTGACGGAATGTCACTTGTGAAATTAAGCATGGGTGACAATGATGTTAAGCTGTATCCGTTTAACTGTTTTTATTACGGAGATTATCTGTTTGTCGAAAACGGTGTTTGGTACGGTAATTTGATGAGAATTAGCCGTGACGGAAGTGAAGTTAAGACCTTAAATCAAATTAATTCGCTTATTTGTAAAAAGCAAACGCCGACAGATAAAATTCTGTTTGTAAATCAAGATAACGGAAAAGATATTTATTGTATGAACATAGACGGAACAGATCAACATTTGGTCGTAAAGGGCGACGCGTCATGGATAAATATTGAACTTATTGCACAGTGGGGAGATACGATTTATTATAAAAACCCTTTCCGTGAGGAGGTTTACCGCGTAAATCTTGACGGCAGTGACAATAATTATGTTTGTTATGCAGACGATGTGAAGACTGCGGACGGCAGACTTATAACTTCGTATAACGGACTTTATATAGGCAGTCTTGACGCAAGCGACTTGACGTGTATTTATGATAAAGCAGTAAAAAAATTCGATGTTGAAAATGATAAAATTTACTTTGTGGATAAAAAAAGCGGTAAGCTTTATACGTCCGATTTCTCCGGAAACGTAAATGTTGTAACAAACGAATCGGTCGGAGAATGGGTAAGTAATTAAGCCTGTTGACAGCTCCAAAAATCACATCTTGCGATGTGATTTTTGATTATTTTTAGAGAAAGGTATTGACAACACAGACTGGTTATGTTAAAATAATCCTCGCAATTTAATAATGCTTTGGTATATAATTGGAAACGACACATTGTGCTTAACGATGATAACGAACAACACGGATGTGTTGTTTTTTTGCGTAAATTTAAGAAAAGAGGGTAAAAATTTATGCCAAAGACAAAATTTCAAAACATTATTTTCACACTGATTATGGCTTTTATTATGGTGTACGCAATGATATGCTATAATATCAGCCTGAACAAGGGACAGATGAGCAATGAGGTGTTCTTGCTTGCATTTCACGAAATGGTTATAATGTGGCCTGCCGCATTCATACTTGAGTTTTTCGCAGTCGAAAAACTTGCGACAAAGCTTGCATTCAGATTTATAAGACCGGGAGTGGATAATCCGTTCTTTATCACGCTTGCAATTTCGTCAATGATTGTATGTATTATGTGTCCGACAATGAGTATGATTGCAACATTGTTGTTTAAAAATCCGGGCAAAGAAATTGTTGCGGTATGGTTGCAGACAACAGCTATGAATTTCCTAATGGCATTGTGCTGGCAAATATTTTTTGCAGGACCGCTTGCAAGATTAATTTTCAGAACAATATTCAAAAAACAACTTAAGCAATAATAAAAAGCAGTGTTAATCACTGCTTTTTTGATTTCTCTTTTAACATACGTCTGAATTTTTGCGGTGAAACATTGTACACTTGCTTGAAAATTCTTGATAAATGCGCACTTGACGAAAAGCCTGTACGAATAGCGATTTCGTTTAAGTTTAAATTTGTTTCGGCAAGCAGGGAATGGACATTTACAAGACGCACATTGTATAAATATTGCAGAAACGTTGCACCCGTTGCTTTGTGGAAAAGTCGTGAAAAATGATATTTGCTGATATGCACGACTTCGGTTATAATGTCAAGGTTTATGTCCTCTTTATAGTGGTTGTTTATGTAATCTATCGCCGTAACTATTTCGGGCGGAGTATTTTGACTTGTGATAATTTCGGCATTTTTTGAAAGGTCTTTAATTACAGAAACAAGCTGAAAAACACTGCTCAGCGCAAGTTTTTCGGAAAGCAAACCTATTCTGTTTGAAAATGCGTCAATTTTTTTGAAGTAATCGAGAATAAGAGTAAATTGCTCATCATTAAGATGGAATACGCACGACTTGATGTTATCGAAAAGAATGTCGGTTTCTGTTTTTGTCAAAATTCCGCTCAGCATATCACTGCTGAAATTCAAAACATATCTTTCGTAAAAATCAATGTCGCGGCTTTCCATATAGTGAATGTCAAACGGCTTTAAAATTACCAAATCGCCTTGCTTTAACGTGTAACAAATATCGTCAAGGAACAAGTATCGCTCACCGTCCGCCTGCAAATATATTTCATATGCGTCATGGTAGTGCTGTATCTTCATATCATATTTTTCCGATGATTTAACGTGATTTATATACATTTCCGAAAACGGAAAAAACACAGCATTTAACATATACAATATCCTTTCAAATTTATACTATACAGATATTTTAACATTAAACATCAAAATAATCAACAAAATACTTGCAGATTAAGTCAATTATAAGTTATAATAATTTTATATATGAAGGGAGAGTAGAAGATGAGCAAGATTTTAAATATGTTAATGGCATTTGTTATGTCATTCGGAATATCGGGAAGTAATGTAAACCCATCGGATATACCCGAAAATTCAAATTTTGAGGTGCATTTTATAGATGTAGGACAAGCCGATTCGGCGCTTATAGAATGTGACGGCGAAACGATGATGATAGACGGCGGAAATGTTGCGGACAGTAATGTGGTAGCGGCATATTTAAAGAAAGAAGATGTTACGGAGCTTAATTATGTTGTGTGTTCTCATGCTCATGAGGACCATGTCGGCGGTTTGTCAGGTGCGTTGTCGGTAGCAAAAGCGGACAACATATATGCACCGAAAACAGAGGCGAATACAAAGGCATATAAAAATTTCAAGAAAAAAGCGGAAGAACAAAATGTTGAAATTAAGCACCCACATATCGGTGACGAAATTCAGCTTGGCAGCAGTACGGTTGAATTTTTAGGACCTGTTGACGAAAACGGCAAGGATTTAAACAGTACGTCAATAGTATTAAAAATCACATACGGAAATACGTCATTCTTATTTACGGGTGACGCCGAAAGCGACGAGGAAGAAGAAATATTAAACAGCGGTGCAGATTTAAAATCAACGGTGCTTAAAGTCGGTCATCACGGTTCGAGAACGTCAACGTCATATCCGTTTTTGCGTGAAGTTATGCCGCAGTATGCCGTGATAAGTGTAGAAAAAGGCAATTCATACGGTCACCCTAATGAAGAAACTTTAAGTAAACTAAGTGACGCGGGTGTGGAAGTGTATCGCACCGATGAAAGCGGCGATATTGTAATGACAAGTGACGGAAATAATATAAGCATAACTACATCAAAGTAATACAAAAGGTTAGACGGAATTTCGTCTAACCTTTTTATATTATTTAAGTTTAACCGATATATCCTTATTTCTGTCACATACCAAAACACCGTCTTTAACTTCAAGTTCGGCAACTTGAATTGACGTTCTGCGTTCGTTTCCGATATTATTTTCAAGCATATTTTTTTGCCTGTCAGGGTGAGTGAAGTAGAAAATATATGCGTTGTTGTCCGTTACATATACATCGGCATGATTTGCGATAACTCCGTCATCTTCTCTTGTACCGCCTACGTCAAGAATACGACTGCTTTGCTTTGTCCAAGTCGTAAGGTCGTCAGAATAATAGACGTCCAAACCGCTCCAACAGTCGGTTATAAGCCAATACTTACCGCCAAATTCAAATACATTAGCGCCCTCGTGCGGAACATCATCGGCGGCACAGCCTTTAACTTCCCAATTATATAAGTCTTTGCTGTCGGCAAAATATGTATGAGAGCCGTTCCGCTCGTCCTTGTACCACATTCTGAAAATACCGTTCGGTAGTCTGAATACACAAGCGTCAATAATTTTTTCTGATGAAAGGTTAAGCTTGCTTTCAAAATTCCAATCAATCAAATTTTTTGATGTGTAGTGAAGAATGTAACGCGGGTGATTCCAGTCGGCAGGAATTCCCGGAACATAGCTTACATACATATGATAAAGCTCGCCGAAACGTATAACCTCCGGTGCCCAATATGTATTTTTGCCTTCGCCGTATTCAAGGCCTTTGCATATACCTATATATTCCCATGAATTACCGTTGTCTTTACTTTCCGCAATTCCTATATCAGTACCGTGTACCCACATTACGCCTTCTTCTTCAACGTCTGCGCGTCTTGCGGTGTAAAGCATATAATGAGTGCCTGTTTCTTCATTATATATAACTACAGGGTCGGCGGCTCCGTTATGAATTGGGTCTTTAAACAATGGTGCGTTTGCTGTTTTCATAATCTATAATCCTTTCTTTATTTGTGAATATTTTTATGATATAATATAAAAATATAATAGTCAATACAAAATTTGATTTCCACTGATATTTTTATAAAATTAAGGTGTATTTAAGGTTTATACAGTATTATTTAAGAGGTGATAGAAATGGAATTTCATACAATAGAACCCATATACGATAAAAATTCAAAAATACTTATACTCGGCAGTTTTCCGTCTGTAAAATCACGTGAAGCAAACTTTTTCTACGGTCATCCGCAGAACAGGTTTTGGAAGGTGCTTGCGAATGTTATGAATGACGTCTGTCCGGACACGACAGAGGAGAAAAAAGCATTTTTGATAAAACATAATATTGCGGTTTGGGACGTTATTGCAAGCTGTGACATAGAAGGTTCGTCCGACAGCTCTATAAAAAATGTTACGCCGAATGATTTAAGACGGATTTTACAAACGGCTGAAATTAAAAAAATCTTTACAAACGGAAATACCGCGTATAAATTGTTTGTAAAATACAATTCTGACTTAAATGCGGTAAAACTGCCGTCTACAAGCCCTGCAAACGCAATGTTTTCGCTTGAAAAATTAATCGAATATTGGCGAGTTTTAAAAGATTTTACATAAATTTAAGATAGGCTTGAATACAATTTTACATAGATTATATATAATTAGCTTAGAGGATTTTATAAAATATAAATAAGGGGATAAAATTATGAACATTTTTGGTTTATTTTCGTTGTTCGGAGGACTGGCGATGTTCCTTTACGGAATGAACGTAATGGGCAGCGGTCTTGAAAAGCTTGGCGGCGGTAAGTTTGAACAGATACTTGAAAAACTTACGTCAAATCCTATAAAAGGTGTTGTTTTGGGTGCTGCCGTTACGGCAGTTATACAGTCATCTTCAGCTACTACGGTTATGGTTGTAGGTTTTGTAAACTCAGGCATTATGAAACTCGGACAGGCTATCGGTATTATAATGGGTGCAAATATCGGTACGACTGTTACATCATGGATATTGAGCCTTTCCGGTATACAGGGGGACAGCTTTTGGATTCAACTCTGTAAGCCGGCTAACTTCACTCCGGTTTTAGCACTTATCGGTATTGTATTTACAATGGCTGCAAAGAGCGACTCTAAGAAGAATATCGGTAACATACTTCTTGGTTTTGCGGTACTTATGTTCGGTATGGAAACAATGTCGGCGGCTGTTGAGCCTTTAAAAGATGTTGAGGCATTTACAAACATACTTACAATGTTCCAAAATCCTATTTTAGGTGTGCTTGCAGGTGCTGTTTTAACGGCTGTTATACAATCGTCATCTGCATCTGTCGGTATACTTCAGGCACTTTCTTCTACGGGTAAAATAACGTTCGGTGCGGCAATTCCTATAATTATGGGACAAAATATAGGTACTTGTGTGACTGCACTTATATCATGTATCGGTGCAAGCAAAAACGCAAAACGTGCCGCAATGGTGCATTTGTATTTCAATATTATAGGTACGGTTTTATTCCTTGTATTATTCTATGCGGCAAATGCAATCTTCAATTTTGCATTTGTAAGCGATTCTGTTACACCGTTTAATATCGCAATAGTTCATACGATATTCAATGTTGTTGCAACGGCTGTATTGTTGCCGTTTAACAAGTTACTTGAAAAATTGGCAAGAATGACAATTAAAGAGGGTGCGGAAGAAAGCACATTCGGTTTGCTTGACGAAAGATTTTTACAAACTCCGTCATTCGCTGTTGAACAATGTATGACGCTTGCTACAAATATGGCATATATGGTAAAAGAGAGCTTTACCATGGCACAGGAATGTGTTGCAAAGTATTCAGAGTCGATAGATAGGAAAATTATAGAAACAGAAAATCTTGCCGATGAATATGAGGATGCACTCGGTGCATATCTTGTAAAGCTTTCGGCAAAGAGCTTGAATGAGTCGGATTCGCAGAAAGTTTCAATACTTCTTCACGCAATATCAGATTTTGAGAAAATGACGGACTATACCGCCGATTTGGTATTTACGGCGAGAGAAAAACGTGATAAAGACGTTCATTTCTCCGACAAGGCAAGACAGGAAATCACTATAATGGTTAATGCCGTCGGTGAAATTATCGACCTTACAATCAGTGCATTTTCAAAGGACGATGTTAAACTTGCTAATAAAGTTGAGCCTTTGGAGGACGTTATCGACAGACTTAGAAATGACCTTAAAAACCGTCATATAAAGCGTATGCAAGAGGGCAGATGCAGTGTAAATCAAGGTTTTGTATTTACCGATTACATTACCGCACTTGAAAAAATATCTGATCACTGTGCAAACGTTGCTGCAGCTATTATTGAACTCAATGACGAAAATTATGATGTGCATCACGTTATGAGTAACAGACGAAACAATCCTGAATATAAAGAATTGTGCGTTGAATTCGGTAAAAAGTATATATTGCCGTTTTCGGTATCGTCAGAAGTTGAATAATGTATAAATGGGGGATTGTTTTATGGATTTGATTTATTGCGTCGAAGATGATGAGGGAATAAGAGATTTAATAACGTATGCAGTGAAATCAGCAGGGTTTGAGGCAGAGGGCTTTGAAAGTGCCTCAGATTTTGAAAAACGACTTGGCGAGCGTTTGCCGTCAATGGTGCTTTTGGATATAATGCTGCCGGATAAAGACGGAATTGCTATACTGAAAGACATACGAAACAACGATACTACTAAAAATGTTCCTGTTATTATGATAACAGCCAAAGGTACTGAAAGTGACAAAGTCAAAGGCTTTGAATACGGAGCGGATGACTATGTAACAAAGCCTTTCGGCGTTATGGAACTTATTTCAAGAATTAAAGCAGTCCTTCGCAGGAGCGGTCCGCAAGCCGGTTCTGATATAATCGAATACAAGGGTATCATTTTGGACAACCAAAGCAGGAATGTAAAGGTTGACGGAAAGGATATTGCGATAACGTTTAAAGAATTTGAACTTCTTAAATATCTTCTGAAAAACAAAGGCACAGTTGTGCCGAGAGAGGTTTTGCTTGAAAAGATATGGGGTTATCACTTTGAGGGTGAAAGCAGAACGCTGGACGTTCATATAGGAAGTTTAAGACATAAACTCGGCGAAAAGGGTAAGTGTATCGAAACTATAAGAAATGTAGGATATAAGATATGAGAAAAGCTATAAACGGCACGCTGAAAATTCTTACAATATCATCAGTTATAGTAAGTATGCTGCTTATTTTGGTGGCATATTGTACACAGTATTCGATAAAGGAAAAATCAGATTTAAAATCAAGAACAAATATATTGGCACAATGCTTAGACGGTTATGACGAAAACAGTGAAATTAATATATTAACCAAAATGTATGATAATGTATCCGATATTCGAGTGACGCTTATCAAATCAGACGGTACGGTTATTTATGATAACGAGGCGGATACAACTACAATGGAAAACCATTTTGAACGACCGGAAGTTAAACAAGCCGTTACATACGGAAACGGGAGCAGTAGCCGTAATTCCGAAACGATTGGTGAAAAAATATATTATTATGCCGTAAAATTGAATAACGGCAGTATATTAAGAATGTCACAGCCGACAAAAGTAATAATGTATATGGTTTTGACCATAATGCCGATAGTTATTATTATTTTAATATGCGTTATTGCGGTTTCGTTTGTGAGTGCAAAGCATTTGACGAAATATATTTTAGATCCGATTAATGAAGTGGATATAAATAATATAGGCAAGGCAGAGATATATGACGAGTTGAAACCGTTTTTTGCAAGAATAGCAAATCAAAATGCGGAAAAAGAAAAGACGGAAAAAATCAGACGTGAATTTACCGCAAACGTTTCGCACGAGCTTAAAACACCGCTTACAACCATTTCGGGATATGCACAAATGATAAGCAACGGTATGGCAAAGGCGGAGGACATCAAGGAGTTTGGCAGAAAGATAGAAAAAGAGTCCGACAGACTTCTTACTCTTATAGATGATATAATAAATCTATCAAATATTGACGAACAGGGAAGTATTGAAAATCCGGAAAATATCGACCTTTCACTGGTTACGGAAGAGGCGATATGTGTTCTTGAAAAAGCCGCAAAAGAACGCGGTATTCAGATTTATTATACGAAGATACCGACATTCATAAAAGGTAACGTGACATTGGTGAGTGAGCTTGTATATAACTTGCTTGACAATGCGATAAAGTATAATAAGGATAATGGAAAAATAACCGTATTTGTCGGCGAGTCGGCAAAGGGCGTGGAACTGTCCGTAAAGGATACGGGTATAGGAATACCGCCCGAAGATACGGAAAGAATATTTGAACGTTTTTATCGCGTTGATAAAAGCCACTCAAAAAAAGTCGGCGGTACAGGCTTGGGACTTTCAATAGTAAAGCACGTTTGTGCCTGCCATAATGCGACTATACGCGTAAAGAGCAAAGTCGGCAAAGGTACAACTATTTATGTTACGTTTCCGAATAACGTGAACAATTAATGAACAAAATATGAACTTTGAAAAAGGTTTATTGACATTAATATTAATAATGTGTATAATATGTAGCGTACTACACAAAAAGTATAGTACGCTACATTTTTTTGCGAGGAGGTGTATTTGTGAAAAAGAAAGGTATAGGCTTTTATTTTAAGAGGATAGATGAGATTATGTCTATGGCGGCAAATGCACATCTGAAGAAATACGATATAACCTGTTCGCAGGCAAATATACTTTTTTATATGCTTGAAAAGGGCAAGAATGTTGTAATGCAAAAGGAGATTGAACAGGAATTTGGGTTAAGACATTCCACGATTATCGGACTTTTAAAGCGTATGGAGAAGAATAATTTTGTGCGTGTTGAGGTAAATCCGGAGGACCATAGATGCAGACAGGTTATTTTGTTTGACAAGGCTTTTGAGCTTGGCAGTGAAATGAAAGAACACAGAAAGTATATGGATTCGTTGATAACAGGTGCATTAAATGATGAGGAGGAAAAAGAACTCAAAAAACTTTTAACAAAGGTTTACGAACATATGTACCAAGACAATGATAAGTGTGAAAAATAGGGTATATTTTTACCTTAATATGTAGCGTACTACATTTTTAAAGGAGGAATTAGATGATAAAGACATTATTAAAAAGTGTAAGAGAGTATAAACGTGATTCGATTCTTGCACCGATTTTTGTTACTCTTGAAGTTATTATGGAAGTTGTAATACCGCTTCTTATGGCTATGCTTATTGACAAGGGTATTGACGCTGGAAATATGAATTACATATTGAAAATAGGTATCGCCCTTGCAATTTCATGTGTAATTTCATTGGTTTTCGGTGCATTGTCGGGTAAATTTGCGGCGAGTGCATCGGCAGGTTTTGCGAAGAATTTGAGAAAGGATATGTTCTATAATGTACAGAACTTCTCATTTTCAAATATTGATAAATTCTCTGCATCAAGTATCGTAACAAGACTTACAACTGATATAACGAACGTACAAAATGCTTATCAGATGATAGTCAGAATTGCGGTAAGAGGTCCGATAATGATTATATTCTCGCTTATTATGGCGTTTGGTATAAATCATAAACTTTCACTTGTATTCTTGCTTGCAATTCCTGTTTTGGGCGGCGGATTGTATTTTATAATGACTCACGCACACCCGATATTTGAACGAGTATTCAAGATATACGATAAACTTAACAACGTTGTACAGGAAAATTTGAGAGGTATAAGAGTTGTTAAATCATTTGTAAGAGAAGATTTCGAAGAAAAGAAATTTAAAAACGTTTCTGAAGATATATACGATGACTTTGTAAAAGCCGAAAAACTTTTGGCATTTAACGCACCGCTTATGCAGTTCGCGGCATACGGCTGTATGCTTTTCATATCGTGGTTCGGTGCAAAGCTTATCGTTGCGTCAACTATGACAACAGGTGAGCTTACAAGCCTTATTGCATATACAATGCAAATTCTTATGAACCTTATGATGCTTTCAATGGTGTTCGTAATGATTACAATGGCAAGAGCGTCATCTGAAAGAATCGTCGAAATACTTGACGAAAAGAGCGATCTTACAAATCCTGAAAATCCTGTATATGAAATTAAAAACGGCGATATTTCATTCAGAAATGTAAACTTCGGATATTCAAAGAAAAAGAGAAAACTCTGCCTTAAGAATATAAATCTTGATATTAAATCGGGTGAAACTGTCGGAATTATAGGCGGTACGGGAAGTTCAAAGTCAAGCCTTGTACAGCTTATCCCAAGACTTTACGATACAACCGACGGTGAAGTGATTGTCGGTGACAGAAACGTAAAGGAATATGATATTGAGTCATTGCGTGACGAGGTTGCAATGGTACTTCAGAAAAATGTGTTGTTCTCCGGAACAATCAAAGAAAACTTGCGTTGGGGTAATGACCACGCAACAGATGAAGAAATCGAAAGAGTATGTAAGCTTGCACAAGCCGATGAATTTATTCAGACATTCCCTGATAAGTATGATACTTATATCGAACAGGGCGGTTCAAATGTATCGGGCGGTCAGAAACAAAGACTTTGTATCGCAAGAGCTTTGTTAAAGAAACCGAAAATCCTTATTTTGGACGACAGTACAAGTGCGGTTGATACAAAGACAGATGCAAGTATCAGACGTGCGTTCCGTGAAGAAATACCGAACACGACAAAGATTATTATTGCACAGAGAATTTCATCTGTCGAAGACGCAGATAAGATAATTGTTATGGATAACGGTGAAATAAACGGAATAGGTACTCACGAAGAACTTTTGAAGAACAACGAAATATATAGTGAAGTATATAATTCACAGGTGAAAGGAGGCGGTGACGATGAATAAACACGGTGCACAAAATACCGGTAAGACAATCAAACGTATTCTTTCATATATGAAGAAATACAAATTCAGATTTATCTTTGTATTGATATGTATATTGCTGAGTGCCGTTGCAAACGTTGCCGGCTCAATGTTTATCGGTACGCTTATCGATGACTATATAACACCGCTTTTGGGCAGTACAAACCCTGTATTCACTGGCTTGCTTAAAGCAATCTGCGTAATGGGTATTGTGTATGTAGTGGGAATACTTGCTACATTGTTTTATAACAGAACAATGGTATCAATCGCACAGGGTGTGTTAAAGAAAATTCGTGACGATATGTTTACTCATATGCAGAAATTGCCGATTAAGTATTTCGATACACATACTCACGGCGATATAATGAGTTACTACACAAACGATACAGATACTCTAAGACAGATGATGGCACAGAGTATTCCGCAGATGTTTTCATCGGCAGTCACAATTATATCGGTAGTCGTTGCGATGTTTATATCGAATGTTTATCTTGCAATATTTGTGTTGGTGTTTGCGACCTGTATGATGTTTGTAATAAAGAAAATTGCAGGAGCGAGCGGAAGATTTTTTGTAAAACAACAGCAGTCCATCGGTAAGGTAAACGGTTATATCGAAGAAATGATTAACGGTCAGAAGGTCGTTAAGGTGTTCTGTCACGAAGAACATTCAAAAGAAGATTTTGATGAGATTAACGAAGAGCTTTGTGAAAACGCAACAGAGGCTAATAAATACGCAAATATCCTAATGCCGATTATGGCTAATTTGGGTAACCTGCAGTATGTGCTTATAGCTATTATCGGCGGTGCACTTGCACTAAACGGAGTTGCGGGACTTACACTTGGCGTTATAGCGTCATTTCTGCAACTTTCAAAATCATTTACAATGCCGATAAACCAAATATCGCAACAGCTTAACTCAATCGTTATGGCACTTGCCGGAGCGGAAAGAATATTCAATCTTATGGATGAAGAAGTAGAACAGGACAACGGCGATGTTACACTTGTCAATGTTAAGTACGACAGAAACGACAATATAGTTGAAACGGAAGAAAAGACATATATGTGGGCTTGGAAAGAAGTTCAAAAGGACGGCAGTGTTAAATACACACGTCTTACGGGTGAAGTTAAATTCTTTGATGTTGATTTTGGATATAATCCCGAAAAAATCGTACTGCATGATATAACATTGTATGCCGACCACGGCGAAAAGGTTGCGTTTGTCGGTGCGACAGGTGCGGGTAAAACTACAATTACCAACCTTATAAATCGTTTCTATGATATTGCCGACGGTACGATAACTTATGACGGAATTAATATTAACTGTATCAAAAAGAAAGATTTAAGACGTTCGCTCGGTATCGTTTTACAGGATACAAACTTGTTTACGGGTACAATTAAGGAAAATATCCGATACGGTAATCTTGACGCAACGGACGAAGAAGTTTATGCGGCGGCAAGACTTGCGAATGCGGATGAGTTTATAAATATGTTGCCTGACGGATACGATACAGTTATTTCGGGTGACGGCGGCAGCTTGTCGCAAGGTCAAAGACAGCTTTTGTCAATCGCAAGAGCGGCGGTTGCAGATCCGCCTGTAATGATACTTGACGAGGCAACTTCAAGTATTGATACAAGAACAGAGGCGATAGTTCAAAGAGGTATGGACGCACTTATGACGGGACGTACAGTATTTGTTATAGCACACAGACTTTCAACGGTAAGAAATTCAGATGTAATTATGGTGCTTGAACTCGGAAGAATTATCGAACGCGGTAATCACGAACAGCTTATTGCACAAAAAGGTAAGTATTATCAACTTTACACAGGTGCATTTGAACTTGAATAAAAAGGACTGTCGATAAATTGTCTGTAACGTGCAAAATGTTATTTTTATGTTTATGAGTTGATTAAAAAAATAAAACAAATAATAGTCAAGCCTATCTTTGATATACGGCTTGACTATGCACTTTTTGTGACAATAAACTCTAACGTACCAATGTACGCCGACGAGTTCATTTTCGCAAAAAACGAACTGATTTCTCAACAGTCCTTGATTGAAATACCCATTTGCTTAATGCAAATGGGTATTTTAATATGAAAGTATAATATATTTTGTTGCTTTTTTCTACAATGTACTTGACGATAGAGGCGAATTTTGTTAAAATTATAATAATGGTTAAATAACGAGGAGGATTACATGATGAAAAAGTTAATGCTTGGAAATGAAGCGGTTGCACGCGGTGCTTATGAGGCCGGTGTAAGCGTTGTTTCCTCATATCCCGGCACACCGAGTACCGAGATTACAGAAAATATAGTTAAATATGACGATATATACGTTGAATGGGCGCCGAATGAAAAGGTTGCGGCAGAAGTTGCAATCGGTGCGTCAATCGCCGGCGCAAGAAGTATGTCTTGTATGAAACACGTCGGTCTTAACGTAATGGCTGACCCTGTTTTCACTGCAAGCTATACAGGAGTAAACGGTGGTCTTGTATTGTGCGTTGCCGATGACCAAGGTATGCACTCATCACAGAATGAACAGGATTCACGTCACTATGCAAAGGCATCTAAAATACTTATGTTAGAGCCGTCTGACAGCGGAGAATGTAAGGAGTTCACAAAGACTGCATATGAACTTTCCGAAAAATACGATACACCTGTATTTTTAAGACTTTCAACAAGAGTTTCTCACTCACAGAGTCTTGTTGAGGAAGAAGAAAAACAGGAAGTTGCATTAAAGGATTACGAGAAAAATCCGCAGAAGTATGTAATGATGCCGGGTAATGCGATAAAGCGTCACGTTGTCGTTGAGGACAGAATAAACGCACTAAAGGAAATGGCTGAAACATCACCTCTTAACAGAGTTGAAGAAAACGGCTCAAAAATCGGTATTATCGCAGGCGGTATCGCATATATGTATGCAAAAGAAGCACTTGGCGATAAGGCTGATTATTTGAAAATCGGTATAGTTTATCCGCTACCTGAAAAGAAGATAAAAGAATTTGCGTCAAAGTATGATAAAGTTTTCGTTATCGAAGAACTTGACCCTGTTATCGAAGATTTCTGTAAGAGCATCGGAGTTGATGTAATAGGCAAGGACGTATTTACACTTCAAGGCGAATATACAACGTCAATGATAAAGAAAGCTGTTTTGGGTACAGACGCACCTAAATTTGACGTTATAGACGAGCCTACACCTGTTCGTCCTCCTGTAATGTGTGCAGGTTGTCCGCACAGAGGTACATTCTATGTACTAAAGAAACTCGGTCTTGTTGTTTCGGGCGATATAGGCTGTTATACACTTGGTGCAACACCTCCTCTGCAAAGCGTTGACACAACAATTTGTATGGGTGCTTCAATCAGTGCCGCACACGGTATGGCAAAAGCAAGAGGCGCTGAATTTAATAAGAAACTTGTATCAGTAATCGGCGATTCAACATTTATGCACTCGGGTATTACAGGTCTTGTTGACATTGTATACAACAAGGGTAACAATACTGTTATAATTCTTGACAACTCAATCACAGGTATGACAGGTCACCAGGATAACCCTACAACAGGTTACACAATCCGTAAGGAAGAAACAAAGCAAGTTAATTTGATAACACTTTGCAAGTCAATCGGTGTTGAACACGTTGTCGTTGCAGATCCGTTTGACGTAAAGAATTTTGAAAAGGTCGTAAAAGAAGAAGTTGAAAGAGAAGAACCTTCGGTTATTATCGCACAAAGACCTTGCGCACTTCTTCCGAATATGCGTAAAAAGTATTCGGGTCACTGTCACATAACAGACAAGTGTAAGAAGTGTAAGATGTGTATGAAACTCGGCTGTCCTGCAATTTCATTAGACGGCGATACTGTTAAGATTGACACAACACAGTGTAACGGCTGCGGACTATGTACAAATGTCTGTCCGTTTGGTGCGATTGAAAAGGAGGAAAAGTAGAATGAACATAATGATAGTCGGTGTCGGCGGACAAGGTACACTTCTTGCAAGCCGTATACTTGGTAAGGTTGCAATTAAAGAGGGTTATGACGTTAAAGTCAGCGAGGTTCACGGTATGAGCCAACGCGGCGGCAGTGTTGTTACATATGTAAAGTACAGTGATAAGGTTTATTCACCTATTATAGACCGCGGTGAGGCGGATTTGATTTTGGCATTTGAAATGCTTGAGGCTATGCGTGCTTTGCCTTATTTGAAAAAAGGCGGTAAGATGATTGCCAATACTCAAAAAATGAATCCTATGCCTGTAATCACAGGTGCTATGGAATATCCTGAAAATATTGAAGAAAAACTTAGTGCAAAGATTAATTTGCAGGCTGTTGACGCACTTTCTCTTGCGGAAAAGGCAGGTACAATCAAGGCTGTAAACGTAGTTTTAATCGGACTTTTGGCAAAGAGTATGGACGTAGATAAAAATGTTTGGATTGACGTTATAAAGGAAACTGTTCCGGAAAAATTCCTTGATGTCAATATTAAAGCGTTTGAACTTGGATATGAACTTTAAGGAGTAAAAAGTGCAATTATTGATTAAAACTCTACATGATTTATTCACTACCTATATAGGTTGGACAGTCGCAATTATTGTTGTTTGGGCTGTTATAGCGGCAGTGCTTATAAGAAACAAAAAGAAAAAGTAAAGGAGATGTACCCAATGGGAATGTATCAGCCGGAAATTGAAACAATGGACAGAAACGAGCTTGAAAAACTTCAGCTTGAAAGACTTCAAAAACAAGTAAAGAATGTTTATGAAAATGTTCCGATGTACAGAGAAAGAATGGATAAAAAGGGTGTAAAGCCTGAGGATATAAAAGAACTTAAAGATCTTGCAAAGTTGCCTTTTACAACAAAGCAGGACTTGAGAGATTATTATCCGTTTGAGCTTTTTGCGGCAGACAAAAAGGATATTGTAAGAATACACGCATCGTCGGGTACAACAGGCAGACAGATTGTAGCCGGTTATACAAGAAACGACCTTGATATGTGGGCAGACTGTATGGCAAGACAGATTGCGGCAGCAGGCGGCGATGAAAATTCGGTTGTCCAGGTGTCATACGGTTACGGCTTGTTCACAGGCGGTTTGGGTGCACACGGCGGTTCTGAAAGAATCGGTGCTATGACAATCCCTACATCATCGGGTAACACCGAAAGACAAATCAGACTTATGATTGAACTCGGTGCAACTCACCTTTGCTGTACTCCGTCATACGCAATGTATCTTGGCGAAACAATAAACGAAATGGGCGTTAAAGACCAACTTAGTCTAAAAGCAGGTATATTCGGTGCAGAGCCTTGGACGGAAGATATGCGTCATCAGATTGAGCAGTCGCTTGGTATAAAAGCATATGACGTATACGGACTTACCGAAATCACAGGCCCTGGTGTATCTTATGAATGTTCTGCTCAAAATGGTATGCACGTTTGTGAAGATATGTTTATTCCTGAAATTATTGACCCTGATACGGAAGAAGTACTTCCTCCGGGCTCATTCGGCGAACTTGTTTTCACAACGATTACAAAAGAGGGTATGCCAATGATGCGTTACAGAACGCGTGACTTATGCGTACTTGATTATGAAAAATGCGAATGTGGAAGAACACTTGTAAGAATGAAGAAACCTGCAGGAAGAACCGACGATATGCTTATTATAAGAGGTGTAAACGTATTCCCGTCACAGATTGAAGAAGTACTTTTGAAAATCGGCGGCGATATTACTCCTAACTATCAGATTATTGTCGGCAGAGAAAATAACACAGATACTCTTGAAGTACAAGTTGAAATGTCGGAGGGCATGCTTTCTGATGATATTAAGTCTGTTGCGGCGATTGAAAAGAATATCGTTGCAAAATTACGCAGTACGTTGGGACTTGGCGCAAAGGTAACGCTTGTTGAGCCGAAAACCATCACAAGAAGTGAGGGTAAGGCAAAGAGAGTTATAGATAACCGTAAACTTCACGATTAATAGGGAGGTAAAAGCTATGAAACTGATTAAACAAATATCTGTTTTTGTGGAAAATAAATCGGGCAGACTTTCGGATATACTTAATGTAATAGGAAAGAACGGTATCGACATCAGCGCATTGTCGATTGCGGATACTACTGATTTCGGTATTGTGAGAATGATTGTAAACGACCCGGATAAAGCGGCTGAAATTCTAAAGAGCAATAATCTTGTCGTAAAGGTTACGGACGTTATTGCACTTGCGGTTGCTGATAAACCGGGCGGACTTGCAGGTGAAATTGAAAAACTTAAAAATGCAGGTATTTCTATTGAATATATGTATGCATTTATCGGTAAGAGCGACAAGGGCGCACTTGTAATTGTTCGTGTTGAAAATCCCGAAAAGGCACTTGAAGTGCTTAAAGACGAAAATGTAACGGTTGTTTCACCTGAAGAAGTTTACAGAATGTAAAACAACTTTTGCAAAATAACGATATTTTAAGAGCAGTAATCTATGATTACTGCTTTTTTTGTATGTAAAAATGCACAAAAAAACAATATTAAAATATACAAGCTGTACAGTTGTCACAAGGAAAAGCAATTTTTGCAATATTTAAAACAAGATATGCAATTCTTTAATGTTTAAAATTTGATATAATTAAATCAATCGTTAAAGCATATAAAAGAGGAGGAAATGAGAAATGAAGAAAAAAATAAGTATTTTTTGTTCACTGCTGTTGGCATTACAGATGATGTTGTCATTAGCGGTAGTTCCGGTTTTTGCAGACGAAGAACTAACTTCTGCTGTATACGAAGAACCGGAAAGTCCGGCGGTTACATATAATATGAACGTCGACTGGAAGTTCAAAAAAGCGGCAGACGGAAGTGAATATCCGCTTGCTAAGGCATCGGCAAGCGTCGCAAAAGACGGAAAGAACTTTTACGATGCAGATTATGATGACAGCGATTGGGATACGGTCAGTGTACCGCATCCGATAAACGCGGAAGATTCATTCGACGGTGCTTGTTACGATGCCGGTGAGGCAGGACTTTACAGAGGTTTTATGTTTTACAGAAAGCATATAACAATCCCTGAATCAGATGCAGGAAAGAAACTTTTCCTTGAATTTGAGGCAGTAAGAAACTCTGTTTACCTATATGTAAACGGCGAAATAGTCGGTTACTATGAGGCAGGTATCGCGGCAACAGGCTTTGATATTACAGACTATGTTAAACAGGGTCAAGACAACCTTATAGCAGTTGCGACAGATAATGCGGCTGACAGAGGTCAGTCTGACACAACAAAGGTAACAAAAGAAACAAAACCGGGCAGTACACCGGGTGCGGCAGACGGTTACGGTTATCAATGGAACACAAAAGACTTCAACGAAGTTCAAGGCGGTATCACAGGTGACGTAATTCTTTACGCAAAGGGTAAGACTTATCAGACTTTGCCGCTATACAATAACCTTAAAACAAAAGGTAACTATATTTATGCGACAGACTTTGATATAAGAGGAAAGTCGGCAACAATCACAGTTGAGGGTGAAGTAAGAAATGAAGATGCAGATAAGGACGTTACTTTGGAAGTAAATGTCGTTGAAATGGTTGACCCTAACAAGGACTCAACAGATGCTGACGCAGATCATACAAAGCAACCTTATTTGAGATATTCATTTAAAAGTGACGCAACATCAGTTAAGACAGCAAAAGATACAGGTGCAGATTCTCACTTTATGACAACAGTACCTGACGACGCTTATGACGATAACCCTGCGGCAACAAGCACAGAAACTGTTGATGTAACAAAAATTGTTGCAAGTGCAAAATGTGAAGATATGAAGTTCTGGAGCCCTGATTCTCCGAACTTGTATGACGTATATACAGTCCTAAAGGACAGCGAAGGAAACGTACTTGACGTTCAAAAGACAACAACAGGTTTTCGTAAGGTTGAATATGATATAAACGACGGCGGTCTGAAGATTAACGACCAGCCTGTATGGCTTACAGGTTACGCACAGCGTTCAACAAATGAGTGGGCTGTAATCGGTGTGGCAAACGATTGGTTGCAAGACCTTGATATGCAATGGATAAAGGAATCAAATTCAAACTTTATCCGTTGGATGCACGTTGCGCCGAAGCCGTCACAAATTCGTTCGGGTGATAAGTACGGTGTAGTATCGGCGTGTCCGGCTGGTGATAAAGAGGCTGACGTTGACGGAAGAGCATGGGATCAGCGTGTTGAGGCAATGCGTGACGTAATGATTTATTTCAGGAACTCGCCATCGGTAATTTTCTGGGAAACAGGTAACAACGCAGTTACAGCGGCACACCAACAGGAAATGACAGACCTAAAGAATACTCTTGACACTAACGGTGAAAGATTCTGCGGTTGCCGTACAATTTCATCAACAGACCAAATTCAAGCGGCTGATTATGTCGGCACAATGCTTAACAGACATGCAAGCAATGCAAAGGCATCAATGGCGGCTATAAAGAAGTATGTTCCTATTATGGAAACAGAATATGCCCGTGAAGAGGCTCCGAGACGTGTATGGGATGACTTCTCACCACCTGACTATGATTACAGAAATAAGTGGCTTGGTGCAGGTGCGTCAAAGAAGGACGGTTACGATATACACGACCTTACATCGGAAGATTTTTCATTGGTAGACGCAAGAGCTTACAATGAATTTTATTCAGACCGTGTAGGCGGTTTATCAGGTAATGACTACTATTCGGCTGCGGCTATAATGGTATGGTCAGACTCAAATATGCATAACAGAAACACAGGTAGTGAAAACTGCCGTACATCAGGTAAGGTTGACCCTGTAAGAATAAAGAAAGACGTATTCTATACAATGCAGACAATTCAGTCAACGACACCTAAATTGCATATCGTAGGTCACTGGAATTATCCGCAGCTTAGCGACGATACATACAACTATCCGCTAAAGTCGTACAACGGTACATATTGGGAAGAAACAGGCGAATACGGCAAACGTGATCCTAAGAACAAGACAGTTTACGTTATCGGTTCGGCAGGTCTTTCAAAGGTTGAACTTTACGTTAATGATAAGCTAAAGGGTACATCAACAAAGCCTGACAGCACATTTATATATTCATTCTCAGGTATTGATGTAACAGAATCGGGTACAGTTAAGGCTGTTGCGTATGACGCAAGAGATGAAGTTGTTGCAGAAGACTATATCTCAACAACAGGCGAGGCAACAACATTGAAGATTACTCCTGTTGCAGGTCCTGACGGACTTATCGCAGACGGCAGTGATATTGCATACTTTGACGTTGCAGTAGTAGATAAAGACGGAAATACTTGTCCGCTTGCATATGACAAGATTAATCTTTCATTAAACGGTGAAGGTGTTCTTCTTGGCGGTTACAACAGCGGTATAGGCGACAAGATTACAACAAACAACACTGATTACTGCTATGCAGAATGTGGTACAAACAGAATATTTGTTCGTTCAACAAGAAATGCAGGTGCAATTACTCTATCAGCATCTCTTGAAGGTCAAGCGCCTGTAACGGCTACAATCAACTCAACAGACGACCTTAATATGACAGGCGGTTTGACAACAAAAATGCAACGTACATTTGCACAAGGCGACGTTGCACAGGTAATTCAACAAACAGTTCCGTCACTAAAGACGCTTGGCAGCAGTGCAACTGCTGATTTCTCAGATAACGGCAATACATACACAATCGACCCTGACGAAGATGTTGATAAGTATGAAATGAAGCTTAACGGCACAACAATAACAGGATATACAAAATCACCTTACAGACCTGATACAACAACAGGCGTATTGTGTGACGCAATCAAGACTTTGGAGGCTTTAAAGAAAGTCAATCCGAATATTGAATACACAATTCAAACAGAGGGTGACGTTCCGTCATACACAGACGGCAGCTTGCCGATTGTTTCAATCACAGGCGGTTTGAAAGACGGTTACACACAAATTGATATTCAAAACGGTTCAACAACTTTGTTTGTAAACAAGGGTGCTGACAAGAACCTGTTAAATGCTCAGATTGAGTATAAAGACGGTGAACTTGTATCGGATATAGGTGCTGTACTTGGCTACCTTGACGGTGTAAGTTACAATATGAACGAAAATACAAAGACTGCTAACGTAATATACAACGCAGAAAATGCTCCAAATGCAGTTCTTGAATATACTAACGGTACAGCAAGAGTTACGGCTGTAGACGCTATTGAAAATGCAAACCTGATATTCGCAAGCTATAACCCAGATAAGACTCTAAAGAGCATTGATACAAAGAAAGTTACACTTGATAAGAGCGGTGCATATAATGATTATCCTGTATCATCAAGCTTTGTAACAACAGACAATATGAAGATTATGCTATGGAAAAGCGATATGGCTACACCGATTTGCAAACCGGTTGTAATCGGCGAAAGCGAAAAAGCAGACACAACAGCATTGTTCAGCAAAGAAGATGACGGCGATAATGCACTTTTGAGTCTGTCAAGTGTTAAGAATTCAATCGTGGACGGTATTGTGGGATTGTTTGCGGACGATTCAACAGTAGGTACACCTCAAAATCTTGATACTTTGGTAGCGTCAATGAACGGTGAATCAAGTACACTTACATCAATCACGGGTGATAAAGTTGTAGCCGCAACAATCGAAAACGGTGCTCCTGACGGAACAAAGTATATTAAGACAGGTTCATACGGCAATAATAAGTACGGTGAATATTGTCTTGAAAGTGAATGTGCATATCCGGCCAATACAAAGGCTGACGTAATGCTTTCACTTGACGTAAGATTTGACGCAGACGGTGCAGGATTTACACCGGAAGATAAAGGTGATAAGAAGGTTGCAGGTGCGGTTGTATTCAGAAACGGTACAATTCAAATGCAAAGAGGAGGCAAGGATTATACAGATACAAAGATTGGTGCAGATACAAATACATGGTATCATATCGCACTTGTAGGACGTTACAGTGCGGCTGACGCAAATGTTGATATGTATGTATGGAAGTACAATTCAGACGGCACAAAGACATTTGTACAAAAGGTTACGGGTATGCCTCTTAGAAATATGGCAGCATCTAACGGAAACGGTGTGTCACATCTAAATATACTTGCAAATACAAGTGTTGATAATATAGCACTGTATAATCTTGGTGCAGATACAATTTCACTTGACAGCTTAAGCGATACAATCAAAGCCGGTGAAACAATGTTGTTCACTTACGGTGCAACAAGACTTGACCAATACATCACAACGCCTGCTGTAACATGGGCAGTATATAACGAGGCAAATGACACAGTTCTGAATGACGAAAACATAACAATTTCAGAAAGCGGATTGCTTACAATCGGTGCAAATGCGTCAAAGCAAAAGATTACAGTTCGTGCAACAGCGACAAACGGCGTATATGCGTCAAAGACTATTGATGTAGACGCAGTTGACACATCAACAGATACATACGATACACTTACTCTGTCAGCTGATAAAGCAACAGTAAGAGTCGGTGAAAATACACAGATTACAGCAGTTGCATCACTTGGCGGCGCTACCGTAACACCGGGCAACGGTGACTTGAAGTACATTATTTGCAACGAGGCAAATCTAAGAGCATTAAACAACAAAAATATCACAATCACAAATGACGGTGTACTAAGCGTTACAGAAGACGCAGTACCTCAAACAATCACAGTAAGAGGTACAAATAAGTCGGGCAGTGTTCAAGGTACTGTTAAAGTACAGATACTTCCTGCAAATATGAACACAGGTAATGAAGATAAGTACACAGATACATACGTTTCATCAAATGCTTGTGAAGAATACATTTCAGGTGCAACTCTTGAAGAAGGTTCATGGGACGGTTCGGCTTATTACAATGTAACAGCCGCTTATGACTTTGTAGGATTCCCTGCAAATACATCATCAGACGTTATTTACTCGGCTGATATGAAGTTCGCAAAGGACGGTGCCGGCTGGACAGTATTCAGTAACGATAAGGGTAAGCTTGGCTTACAGCTTTCAAGCTCCGGCACAACATTGAATGCACTTGGTGCAAGTAACAAGACAGTCGGATCAATGACTGTTGATAAGGATTCTTGGTACAACGTACAGGTTATGTGTTCAACAGGTAACGCAAATGCTTATGCAGTAATGACAGTTTATAAGTATGACGAAAACGGTAAGAAAATAAATCCTCAAACAGGTGCGGAAGGCACACCATACATCTTGACTTGTGCGCTTCGTAATCTTGCAGAAAGCCCTGCAAATCATATCAACATCAGTGCAGGTACTTGCGTAGATAACGTAATGAGCTTTAACGTAGCTCCTGATAAGCTGACATTGTCAGTTGACGCACAGACAGTTCTTGCAGGCGGCAGCGCACAGGCATCAACAAAGGCGTCAAGAAAGGGTATTGAATTCCCTTATCTAAATTCAAACTTGATTAAGTATGATATTTATGATGCAGAAAACAAATATCCTTTGGGCAGTGACAAGATTACTATTGATGCGTCAGGTAAGATTAACATTGACGCAATGGCAGACGCTCAAGATGTATATGTAAGAGTATCATCAACAAGCGGCGGTATGAATGACAGCAAGAAACTTACAATTAAGTCGTCGGATATATTTGAAATCAATAAGTTTGGTTTTGAAGATGAGGATAAGACTAAGTTTAAGAGAATTGATGTTACAAAGAACTTTAACTACAGTGATGAAGTTACATTCGTTGCGGCAACATATAATAATCTCGGCGCACTTACATCAATCGCATTAAAGAAAGCATACGGCGATCAACTTACAATCGGTGCAAATAAGGTAACAATGTCTTTGGATTTACCGGATACATTTGATAAGGTAAATGATAAGTTCAACGCATTTGTTCTTACAAAGTTGTCATCAGATGGAGAAACAGCAGTTGATGAAAATATGACAGCGGCTAAGAACGGCACATCGGTAAATGTTGCAAACATTCCTGCATTCGATACAGGTGCAAAAGTTGTTGTTCTGGCACTGAAGAAAGACGCTGACGAAACAGATGTAAAGAGTGAAGATATTCTATACTTTACACAGATTACAGCGGCAGATATTGCCGATAACGCATTGACAATTCCAGCTTATGAGGCAGGAATGCAGATTAAGCTGTCGGGTAACATAAACGGTGTTCACACAGTTGTAAAAACTGTTGCAGAATAATACAACACGACACGAAAAGAGGTACTCCTACGGAGTGCCTTTTTTCTTGATTTATTTAAAAAATTGAGGTATAATAATAATCATAAATTTTAAGGAGAAAATGTATGGCATTATATACTATTGCGGATTTACACCTTCCGCTCGGAATAGACAAGCCGATGGATATATTCGGTAAGGCTTGGGAAAATTACGTTGAACGTCTGGCGGATAATTGGCAGTCGGTCGTAAAGGAAAACGACGTTGTTGTTTTGCCGGGTGATTTTTCGTGGGCAACGTATCTTGAACAGAGTGTAAAAGATTTTGAATATTTGCATAAATTGAACGGTAAAAAGATTTTGCTTAAAGGTAATCACGATTATTGGTGGACGACAATGAATAAATTGCGTGAGTTTACCTCAGAGTGTGGTTTTGACGATATAGAATTTTTACAGAATAATTCGTTTATGTATGAGGACGTTGCAATTTGCGGTACTCGCGGTTGGATAAATCCGGGTTGGGATAATTTCGGCAGTGAGGACAGAAAAATATTCGATAGGGAAGTTTTAAGACTTGAATTGTCATTAAACAGCGTAAAGGAATGTAATGAAATATATGTGTTCACGCACTATCCGCCAATGCCTGTTTCGCTTAAGGAAAATGAATTTGTACAAATGATGAAAAAGTACCCTGTAACAAAGTGTATCTACGGTCATCTTCACGCGGCGGCACACAGAAACGCTGTTGAGGGGACAATAAACGGAATTGAATATAAACTTGTTTCGGGAGATTACTTGGGATTTGATCCGATAAAATTACATGATTAGGAGAAATGAATATGAAGTTAATGTTTGCGTCAGATATACACGGTTCGTACTACTATGCCCAAAAAACAGTTGAGGCATACAGAAAGGAAAAAGCAGAAAAGTTGATTTTGCTCGGCGATATACTCTATCACGGACCGAGAAACGATTTGCCGAAAGATTACGCACCGAAAAAGGTTATTGAACTTTTAAACGGCATTAAAAACGAGATACTTTGTGTAAGAGGTAACTGCGATACGGAAGTAGACCAAATGGTGCTTGAATTTCCCGTCCTTGCCGATTATGCGGTTATATTCGTTGACGGAAAAACATTGTATTTGACTCACGGTCATAAATACAATCCGAATAATTTGCCTCCGATAAAAAAAGGCGATTACCTTGTGAACGGTCATACACATATCCTGGCGAATGAGGATATGGGCGATTTTACATACTTAAATCCCGGTTCTGTTTCAATCCCGAAAGGCGGTAATCCGCATACATATATGATATACGAAAACGGTGAATTTAAAATTAAAGAATTGAAGTAGGAGAATAGAGAGAGTTGCTTGGTAGATTATCGGTCACCTATAAACCGCATTCACTTTGTAGTGGACAGTGCATTGAGTCCCAAAAAACGGGGTAAACATTGTTTGTAGGGGCGATCATCGGTCGCCCGAAAATCACATACACTTCATAAGGGACGGCACCACGACGTCCTTTTTGCCGCCACTCCGTCATTTCGTGCCACCTCTCCTCAAGGAGAGGCTTTTAAGGAGCCCCTTGAGGGGAGCTGTCGTGAAACGACTGAGGGGTGGCGAACAACAATTTAACATCAAAGAAAGCCGTCATTCATTGACGGCTTTCTTTGAATTTTTCTTTTGTTTCTTCTTATTCTTTTTACACTTCAAATGAGTATCCGGAGTAAGGTGACCGATTTCCATTTCAAAACATTCCTCAACCTCATCAAGGTTCAAAAGACTGTAATCTTCAAGTATTCTAACCATAACTGCGGCACAGGCATATGCGTCATCATAAGCACGGTGATGATGAAAATGAATACCGAGTGCGTCACAAAGATTATTTAATTTATGACTCGGAAGTTCGGGATATGCTTTTTGCGACAATTTCACCGTACACAAATAATCAAAAGTCGGGAACGGTATATTAAAATGCTCCAAAGTCGCACAAAGTGCACCGACATCAAAACCTGCATTATGTGCAATAACTGTTTTGTGGTCAAGGTATGGCTTTAACTTATCCCAATAATCCGCAAGTGTAGGTTTGTTCACAACCATATCGGGTGTAATTCCGTGTATTTTTATATTATAATCATTAAACTCAAACGGTTCGGGTTTAATAAGAATTTCTTTTCTGTCAGTTATTTTGTTGTTTTCCACCACACATATACCAAGACTGCATACGCTTGTATAATTTGATGTGGCGGTTTCAAAGTCAATAGCTACAAAATCCATATAATCTCTCCTAACGTCATATCATTATACAACTTTTTTTGCCGAATGTCAAAGGATAAAGCAAAAAAGAGTAATTATTTGTACAGAACATAAATTGACAGGCAATTTTATTAGTTATATAATAGATAGAAAGTTAGGAGGAACATATATGCTTGTTGGAATAATAGGTGCAATGGACCTTGAGGTTCAGGCATTAAAAGGACTTATGGACAATGCAGTGGTGGAAACAATCAGCACCATTGATTTTTATAAAGGCAATATTAACGGCGTGGAAACGGTTGTTGCGGTTGCGGGAGTCGGCAAGGTAAATGCGGCGGTCTGCTCACAGACTATGATACTTAAGTATTCGCCTGACATTATGATAAACGTGGGTGTTGCCGGAGGACTTTCGGACGAATTTAAAATCGGCGACATAGCCGTTGCGGACAGCGTTGTTGAACACGATATGGACACATCACCGATAGGTGACCCTGTCGGATTGATTTCGGGCATTAATCTTGTCAATATACCTTGTGACAAAAAGCTTGCCGATTTAATGGAGCAGGCAGTAAGCAAGGTAGGCACAATAACATCAAAAAGAGGTGTTATTGCTTCGGGCGACCAATTCATCAGCAAACAGGAACAAAGAGATAGAATAAAAGATAATTTCGGTGCTATTGCCGCTGAAATGGAGGGCGCAAGTATCGGACACGTTTGTTATATGAACGGTGTGCCTTTTGGTGTACTGCGTGCAATATCGGACGGCGCAAACGACGATTCACATATGGATTATCCCGAATTTGCAAAAATGGCGGCGGCAAATTCAATCAAGATTATACTTGAACTTTTAAACAGCATAAACGGAGGGAAATTACAGTGAATAAAATAAAGAGCTTTCAAGTTGACCACAGAAAACTCGGTGTGGGAATTTATGTATCAAGAGTTGATGTAGATATAGTGACATACGATTTACGTTTTTGTAAACCGAACAGCGGAACGGTGCTTGATAATGTGACAATGCACACGATTGAGCATATGCTTGCAATGTTCGTAAGAAATTCTGATATAAAGAATGAAGTGTTATATTTCGGTCCTATGGGCTGTCAAACAGGTTTTTACTTGCTTGTACGCGATGTGGTTCCGAAAGAAAAAGTTCTTGAAACGGTAAAAGATATTTTGGCAAAGACAATTAAACACGACGGCAAAGTTTTCGGAGCAAGTGAGATTGAGTGCGGAAATTATAAAACACTTAATCTTGATTGTGCAAAGAAAGCGTGCAGAGAATACCTTGAGGCTATTCGTGATATAAACGACATAATAACGTATGATGATGTAAACCAAAGGGGATGCTGATGAAGTATTCCTTTTTTATTTGAACACGGTAGGAGTGAATTTTTATGAAATACATTTATCAATTATTTATAATATTGGTTGTTACATTTGTCGGAGAATTGTTGCATTATTTTATACCTATTCCCGTACCTGCGAGCATATACGGACTTATAATAATGCTTATACTTTTGTGTACAAAGGTTGTAAAGCTTGAACACGTTGAAAGAACTTCGGACTTTCTTATTGAAATAATGCCGCTTATGTTTATTCCGGGCGGCGTCGGACTTGTAACGGCTTGGGGCGATTTGAAAGATATGATGTTGCCGGTTGTCATTATAACAATCATATCGACAATCGTGGTTATGGCGGTTACGGGCAAAGCGACTGAATTGATTATGAAAACAGGCAAGAAGAAAGAGGGCAAAAAAGATGAATAATATAATGACAGACAGCATATTCTTCGGTGCGGTAATCAGCGTTGTGGGATATTTGATAGGAATATTTTTAAGAAAGAAAATTTCGGTTTTAAATCCGTTGCTTGTATCAATAATCTTTGTAATCGCGGTTATAAAGATATTTCACATTGATTATGAAACATATAACAGCGGTGCAAAGTATATAAGCTATCTTTTAACACCTGCAACGGTCTGCCTTGCAATACCGCTATACCGTCAAATATCCGTGCTTAAAGAACACGCAAAGGAAGTGTTTATAGGCATACTTGCGGGAGTTTTGGCAAGTATGGGAAGTATACTTTTGATGTCGTATTTGTTCGGACTTACGCATGAACAGTATGTAACGCTTTTGCCGAAATCAATCACAACGGCAATAGGAATGGGCGTGAGTGAAGAACTCGGCGGAATACAGACAATAACCGTTGCGGTAATTATCATAACAGGCGTACTCGGTAATATAATCGCTGAGGCGGTTTTGAAAATTTTCAGAATAAAAGAGCCTGTTGCAAAAGGTCTTGCGATAGGAACTGCGTCCCACGCAATCGGTACAACAAAGGCTCTTGAAATCGGTGAAATTGAGGGAGCAATGAGCAGTCTTTCGGTTGCGGTTGCAGGACTTATGACTGTCATATCAGCGTCAATCTTCGCTAATATGATGTAATTCTTCGTTAAAAGCAGTAAGAATTGTTTCGTAAACGATATTCGGCTCATTCTTGAAATACACAGCCATACGTTCCGCCTCTTCACGCGAGCCGGCATATAGTGAAAGCTTTAAAAGGTTGGTGTCGTCATCGTCGTAAAGCTCACATTCGACGCTGTATTCGTTTTTGCGTATACGGGTAATCTTACTGCGTACGGAATTACGGACTTTTTCGGTATTTAAAAGCTCATTGATAGAATTATCAATAGGTTCTTTTATGTAAACAGGTATGTTTGGAGTGTAAAGGTCACTTGCATTCATACCTTTTTTTGTTATTTTATATTTTTCGTTGTGTTCACTTTCAAGAAAGGTTTTAACGTGATGTGTATGTTCGAGATTATCAAGTGCGACTTGAAAATCTTGAAAATTAATGTTACAATTATCAAGAACAAGGTTTATAAGATTATTGTACGGAACATAATCTTTTGCTTGATTTAATGTATAAAGAATAATAAATTGTATTAAAACGGGATCGTTAATTTCCCTTTGATACAACATAAAAAATCACCTCCGTGTATTTAATATCAGTATAACACATTTAATATTAAATTGGTAGAGGTAAATAGAAATCAGGAGAAAAAATATGCCGAGAAAGAAACTTACAGAGGAAGAAGAAATTGCACGCGTAAAGGCGATGTATGAGTATGAACATAATTGCCGCGATAACGGATATACGGTTGTTGCGGGAGTTGACGAGGCAGGCAGAGGTCCGCTTGCCGGTCCTGTATACGCGGCGGCGGTTATACTTCCGAATGACATTATAATCAAAGGAATAAACGATTCAAAAAAACTTTCCGAAAAAAAGAGAGAAGAATTGTTTGAAGAAATAACCGAAAAGGCAATCGCATATAATATATTCAGTGTGGACGAAAAACGAATTGACGAAATAAATATTTTAAACGCAACGTACGAGGCAATGAACGGTGCGGTAAACGGACTAAGCACTGCACCCGATTTTGTGCTTATAGACGGTAACAGAATAAGCGGAATGGAAATGCCGCACGAAACGGTTGTAAAGGGTGACAGTAAGAGTATTTCAATAGCGGCGGCGTCTATTTTGGCAAAAGTGAGCCGTGACAGATTTATATGTCAAATGGCGGAAAAGTATCCCGAGTACGGCTTTGAAAAGCATAAGGGTTACGGCACAAAGGCACACAATGAGGCTATTTTAAAATACGGTCCGTGTCCGATACACAGAAGAACATTTTTAAGAAAATTATTGGGAGAATGATTATGACGACAAAGGAAATAGGAGATTTCGGAGAAAAGGCGGCAGAGGATTATCTTGTTGAAATGGATTACTTAATCCTTGAAAGAAATTACCGTTTGAAATTCGGCGAAATTGATATTATCGCCGCAAAGGACGGCGGACTTGTTTTTGTGGAAGTAAAGACGAGAAAGAGTAATTTATTCGGTGAGCCGAGCGAATATGTTGACCGCAAAAAGCAGGAACGGGTGAAAAAAGCCGCGATGGTTTATGCAGATGTGGAAAATACCGATATGCGATTTGATGTGATAGAAGTATTTTATGAAGAGAAAAACGGGGAATTATTTCTTGTTAAAGTTAATCATATTGAAAATGCTTTTTAATAAGGGGACACTAAAATGAATAGGGACACTAAAAATAACTATTCCGTATTTGACACACATTGCGATACATTGTGTTGCGTGCGTGATGACGGTAAAAGCCTTAATGAAAATGACTGTCACGTTGATTTAAAAAGAATGTCGGAATATAAAAGCTATACGCAAGTTTTTGCGTGCTTTATAGATCCGATATATAAGACGTGCGGTGCGGAGCGAACAATGAATTTAACAGATACGTTCCATACGCACACGCAAAATTTACCGCAGAATGTTAAAGCTGTTTTAAGCCTTGAGGGCGGAGAGGGGATATATTCACTTTCGGCACTTCGCAATTATCACAGGCTCGGCGTAAAAATCGCGGCACTAACATGGAACTATTCAAACCATATTGCTTCGGGTGCGTTGGAAAGTGACGAAAACAGAGGATTGACCGATTTCGGAAAAACGGTTGTGGCGGAAATGAATAAAATCGGTATGCTTATAGACGTTTCGCACCTTAACAGAAAGTCATTTTACGATATTGCAAAGGTAACAAAAATGCCGATTGTCGCAACACATTCTTGTTCGGACTTTATATGTCCCCATAAAAGAAATTTGACAGACGAACAATTTAAAATTATTAAAAACAGCGGCGGTTGCGTCGGAGTGAATTTTTATCCGCCGTTTTTAACGAACGGAGATAAATGCGGTATTGACGATATTGTAAAGCATATTGAGCATTTTATGGAGCTTGGCGGTGAGGATAATATCGGTATCGGTGCGGATTTTGACGGCGTTGACTGTCTGCCCGAAGGTATAAGCGGTGTTGAAGATATGTATAAAATATTTGACAGACTGCTTGCAAGGGGTTATACTGAAGAACAAGCAGAGAAAATAAGTCATAGAAATTTTGAAAGGATTTTTGAAAATGCCTAAATTTTTTGTAACACAAGATAAAATATCAGATAATCAAATTATAATAGACAGCGAGGATGTAACGCATATTTCAAGGGTACTCCGTCTTGAAAAAGGTGATAATGTTACGGTGTGTGACGGACAGGGAACGGATTATGACGCTCAAATCGATACGATAGAGCCGAAGAAAATTCTTTTGAATATCGTATCAAGACAAAAGAGCGAAACAGAGCCGAATATAAAGGTTACACTTTTTCAGGCACTTCCAAAAGCGTCCAAAATGGAGTACATCATTCAGAAAACAACGGAGCTGGGCATATCTGAAATTGTGCCTGTGAAACTTTCAAGATGTGTTGTGAAAATAGACAATAAAAAGGACGAGAAAAAGAAGATTGACCGTTGGCAAAAGATTGCCGAATCGGCGGCGAAACAGTCGGGCAGGGGTATTGTTCCGACAGTGTCTGAATTTATGACTATCAATGAAGTGATTGAAAAATCAAAAGAATTTGATTTGTTTTTTGTGCCGTACGAATGTGAAGAACAGAAAACACTGAAAGAGATTTTAACTTCAAAAAGTGACGTTAAGTCGGTGGGATTTGTCATAGGTCCGGAGGGCGGTTTTGATTTAAGTGAAACCGAAAAACTTCATTCAAGCGGTATCGATACAGTAACGCTCGGTAAGAGAATACTGCGCGCGGAAACAGCCGGTGAGGCGGTTTTGGCAATGACAATGTATGAGATAGGCGATATAAACTGAGAGCCTGTCGACAAAATGTCGACAGCTCCAAAAATCACATCTGCGATGTAATTTTTGAGTATTTTCAGAGAAAAAATCATAAAGTTCCTCCAAAGTCGAAACTTTAGATTTTAAGCCATTTCTGCCGCACATGTCGTCAGAAATGATTTTGACTTGAGGTTGCACCTCAAACTCCCACAAATAAAGTAGACAAAACCGCAACGGTTTTGCCTACAATCTTATAAATTAGGAGATGGTTTAAATGACTTTACAAGAGATAATTGATGCAAGTGACAATATTGTATTTTTCGGCGGTGCAGGTGTGTCAACCGAAAGCGGTATACCCGATTTCAGAAGTGTTGACGGACTTTATAATATGAAGTATGATTATCCGCCGGAAACTATTTTAAGTCATACGTTTTTTATGAATAATACGGAGGAATTTTACAAATTTTATCGTGACAAACTGATTGTAAAAGGTGTTAAGCCGAACAAGGCACATATCGCGCTTGCAAAACTTGAAGAAAAGGGAAAGTTAAAGGCGGTTATAACACAAAACATAGACGGACTTCATCAAATGGCAGGCAGTAAAAACGTGCTTGAACTTCATGGTTCGACTCTTAGAAACTACTGTATGGATTGCGGAAAATCGTACGATATTGATTATATTGAAAACAGCAAGGGTGTGCCGAAATGCGAATGTGGGGGTATAATCAAGCCTGATGTTGTGCTGTACGAAGAAATGTTAAATGACGATACAATCACAAAATCGGTGCAGTATATCAGTAATGCGGATGTACTTATAATCGGAGGTACATCGCTTAACGTATATCCTGCGGCAGGGTTTATAAATTACTTCAAAGGCAGTAAACTTGTTATTATCAATAAAGCCGCCACTTCTGCCGATAAAAATGCCGACCTTGTTATAAGCGAGCCGATAGGCGAAGTTTTGGGAAGTCTGAAAATATGAAAGTATATTATATGAATGTCAAAAGCATAAATGCCGATGATGAAAAATGGTTTAAGTATTTGTCACAAAAACGAATTGAAAAAGTCAATAGGTTAAAAAAGACAAATAAAAAATCACAGTCAATAGGTGCGGAACTGCTGCTAAATTATGCTGTGAACGGTGATATAAAAAAAACGGTAAAGTGGGACACAGAAAACGGCGGAAAACTTTACTTAACGCAAAACAAGAATTTGTATGTAAATCTATCACATTCCGGCGGATATGCGGTATGTGCCGTACATAACAAAGATGTTGGCATTGACATACAGCACTTGCGAGAATGTGATATGAATTTGGCAAAACGATTTTTTACGGCGGAAGAAACCGAATATATAAATTGTTCAGCCGATAAAAATAATGCGTTTTTTGAGGTGTGGACAAAGAAAGAAAGCTTTGTCAAGGCAATCGGTACCGGACTTACAATTCCGTTAAACAGCTTTTCGGTGCTTTCCGATACAACCCGGTATGACGGTAAAACGTATTGCTTTAAAGAGTATTCGGTCGGAGAAGATGACTATAAAATGTTTGTCTGCTATTTGTCGTAGTTGTAGATATTTGCACTTTCGGGTGAGTAGTTTACAATTTCGTCATAAGCGTCAAGCTGATCTTCACTGCTCGGCGCCCACGGAATAAGCCCGGTACAGTCAGTTGCGGATATGGCATTGCATACGTCAAAGTCAAAATTACTGTTACGGAAAATAACGTGATTCGGATATTTCCTTTTCATAACATCATAACCTTTCTGCTCAAATTTAGTTCGGAGCAGTATTAGTATTATAAAAATCCCGATGAATTATGTCATCGGGATTTTTTCTGTTTTATCATATTTATGAAATATTTGTGAAAATCAAGATTTTTTGTAAGTTCGGGGTGGAACGAAGTTACAAGCATATTGTTTTCTCTTGCGGCAACTATATGACCGTTCAGCTTACACAAAATTTTTACGTTATCGCCGACACTGTCAATCCACGGTGCACGGATAAATACAAGCGGAAACGGTTTATCCGATACTTCGGGGATAACGACTTCTTCGGAAAAACTGTCGATTTGCTTGCCGTATGCGTTGCGCCTTACAGTAATATCCATAGTACCTATGTGTGCCTGTTCGCCCTCAATATTTTTCGCAAGAACGATAAGTCCGGCACAAGTACCGAAAACAGGCATACCGTTTTCAATCATATTTTTAATCGGCTCATATAAATCGAGTTTGTGAAGAAGTTTGCCGATTACCGTACTTTCTCCGCCCGGGATAATAAGACCGTCAAACGGTTTTTCAATGTCTTTTTTTTGACGTATTTCAAATGATTCCACACCAAGTGCGTCAAGCGAATGTTTGTGTTCAATAAATGCACCTTGAAGTGCAAGTATACCGATTTTCATTATTTACCACGCTCCGCCATAAGTAGTGCAATTTCGTTTTCGTTTATGCCGACCATTGCTTCGCCAAGATCCTCTGAAAGCTCTGCAAGAAGTTTGTCGTCAGTGTAATTTGTAACGGCTTGAACAATGGCAGACGCTCTTTTTGCAGGGTTGCCTGACTTGAATATACCCGAGCCTACGAATACACCCTCTGCACCGAGGTGCATCATAAGTGCGGCATCGGCAGGCGTTGCAACACCGCCTGCGGCAAAGTTTACAACAGGCAATTTACCGTTTTCGTGAACATATTCAACAAGGTTGTAAGGCACTTGAAGTTGCTTTGCAGCCTCATAAAGTTCGTCTTCCGACATATTTTGAATACGTCTGATTTCAGACATCATCATTCTCATATGACGTACTGCCTGAACAACGTCACCTGTACCCGGTTCACCCTTTGTTCTTATCATAGCCGCACCTTCGTTTATACGTCTTAGCGCCTCACCCAAATCTTTTGCACCGCATACGAAAGGTACTTTAAAATCGTTCTTGTTGATGTGGTACTTGTCGTCGGCAGGTGAAAGCACTTCGCTTTCGTCTATGTAGTCAATTTTGATTGCTTGCAAAATTCTTGCCTCTGCAAAGTGACCGATACGGCACTTCGCCATAACAGGGATTGAAACTGCGTCTTGAATACCCTTAATCATTTTAGGGTCGCTCATTCTCGACACACCGCCTGCGGCACGAATATCGGCAGGGATACGTTCAAGAGCCATTACAGCACAAGCGCCTGCCTCCTCGGCAATTTTAGCTTGTTCAGGTGTTGTTACGTCCATAATTACTCCGCCCTTTAGCATTTGGGCAAAGTTTCTGTTTAGTTCCATTTGTGTTGACATAGTTATTAACATTCCTTTCTGATCGGCTTAAATAAATCAGCCGTCTGTTGACTTTTTCCCTGGGATTGGTTATAATTATACCACTGATTGACACTATTAAAAGTGCCAAAATACAAGTTTTTTATGGGGTCAGATTATGTTTAACTTTATTTTTACAGCCGATAAAGCGTCAAAAAAACCGCTTTACGAACAGCTTTATTCGTATGTCGCAGATGAAATAAAAAATAAAAATATTAAAGAAAATGAGCGTATGCCGTCAAAAAAAGCACTGGCAAAATATCTCGGAATAAGCGTAAATACCGTTGAAACAGCATATTCGATTTTGGTACAGGAGGGGTATTTAAGAGCGGTTGCAAGGAGCGGTTTTTATGTTTGCAAGGTTGATATTCCCGTTGGTGACAGAAACTTTGAATATGAAGAAGAACAAGAGAGTGTAACAGCATATAAGGCGGATTTTAAGACAAATAAAGTCGATATAAATTCGTTTCCGTATTCGACTTGGATAAAGCTTTCAAAGGAGGTTATGTACTCAACACCGGAGTATCTTAATTCCGGAAATGTAAAGGGCGATTATGAATTGAGAGAGAGTATTGCAAAATATTTGCACGAATTTCGCGGAGTAAAATGTTCGCCTATGCAGATTGTGGTCGGTGCGGGTATTGAGTATTTGACAATGCTCCTTACAGAACTTTTTGACAGAGATAAAGTGTTTGCTGTTGAAAATCCCGGTTATAAAAAAATATCGGCAATACTCAGAAACAACAACAGAAAAATAAATTATATAGACGTAGATGAAAACGGACTTTGTACGGATTGTTTAAAACAAACAGATTCGGATATAGTGTATGTCACACCGTCACACCAATTCCCGACAGGTGCGGTAATGCCTGTATGGCGCAGAATGGAACTTCTTTCGTGGGCGGAAGAAGGGGAGGACAGATATATAATTGAGGACGATTATAACAGCGAGTTTAATTTTTCGATTAAGCCTGTTCCCGCAATGCAGGGACTTGCAAGCAGTGATAAAGTCGTGTATTTAAGCACGTTTTCAAGAGTTCTTGCGCCGTCAATCAGAATTGCGTATATGGTACTTCCGAAAAAATTGCTTGAAAAATTCGATAAGCATTTCGGTACATATTCGTCAACCGTTCCGCGTTTTGAACAGCATACGTTAAATAAATTTATTTCGGGAGGGTACTATTCAAGACATTTGAGCAGAGTGAAAAATATCTATAAAAAAAGACGCGATAAGATTATCCAGTCGCTCGGTAACGCAGATATAAGCGGTGAAAGAGTCGGACTTCATATAGTCGTTAAAACGGATAAGGCAAAGGAAATAATAGAGTATGCTCTAAAATGTTACGTGAAACTTTACGATATGGACGATTATTATATGACTGAAAATAAAAAAAGCAATTCAATCATCATAGGCTATGCCGGTGCGGAAGATGATGATATTGAATTACTGAAAAGTATATTTGATAAATTTATATAAATTAAAATATAAAAATAATATTTTGCACATTCTGAACACTTTATCAACAATATGAAAAAAGCTCCGATAAAATCGGAGCTTAAATGGAGCGGAAGACGAGATTCGAACTCGCGACGTTCACCTTG
>OLQK01000139.1_pt1 | contig 92529 bp, 93 predicted proteins | sample 1672501 | NCBI WGS metagenome assembly OLQK01 (sample SAMEA3136693, study PRJEB25190) | human gut metagenome | biome: human gut; feature: human-associated habitat; material: faeces | place: Austria | collected 2013
TTGCAATTCTGTCTTTGACTGATCCTGCGGGATTGAAGTATTCTAGTTTTGCGAGAACATCCGCTTTCAATTCATCTTTTTTAATTAAGTTATTTACTCTGACTAATGGTGTTTGACCTACTAAGTCTAAAAAACTATTTTTTATTTCACTCATATTTATATTTCTCCTTATTCCTATGGATTTAGTATGATTTAAGAATATACTTATTTAAAAAGAATGTCAACGAATATGATAATAAAAAAAGGACCAACTCAGTTGGTCCATGATTTATTAAGCATTTAAAGCTTTTTTAGCTGTTTCAACGATAGCTGTGAAACCTTCTGGATCGCAGATAGCGATTTCAGATAACATTTTTCTGTTGATTTCAACGTTAGCTAATTTTAAACCGTGCATTAATTTAGAATATGAGATATCATTCATTCTAGCTGCAGCGTTAATACGTGCAATCCATAATTTTCTCATATTTCTTTTTAAGTTTCTTCTGTCTCTATAAGCATATGCCATTGAGTGCATTACTTGTTCATGAGCAGTTTTATATAATTTATGTTTAGCTCCAAAATATCCTTTGGCTAATTTAATAACTTTTTTTCTTCTATGTCTAGTTGTATATCCACCTTTAACTCTTGCCATTGTGTATTCCTCCTGTATTTATTTTTAACTAAAATTATTTAGGTAATCTTGATTTAATTCTCTTGTAATCTGAAGCACTTACTACTGTAGCTTTTGCTAAGTGTTTCTTTTGTTTATGAGTTTTATTGTGTGATAAGTGTGAAATGTAAGCATGGCTACGTTTTAATTTTCCACTACCTGTTCTTTTTAAACGTTTTTTTAATCCGCTATGTGTTTTAATTTTTGGCATAATTGTTTCCTCCATTAATTATTTTTTCTTTTTTGGTGCTAATATAGCTGTTAAAGTACGTCCTTCTAATTTTGCTGGTTTTTCAATTTGACCAACTTCTGCACATTCTTCAACAAAGTCATCAATAACTTTTTTACCCAAATCAACGTGTGCAAGTTGTCTACCTCTAAATCTGATTGCAACTTTAACTTTGTTTCCTTCTTCTAACCATTTTAATGTTCTTTTTAATTTAACATTTTTATCATGCGTATCAATAGTTACTGATAATTGAGTTTCCTTTAAAGTTACCACTTTAGAGTTTTTCTTCATTTCTCTTGCTTTCTTTTGTTGTTCAAAACGATATTTACCAAAGTCCATAATACGACAAACTGGTGGTTTTGCATTAGGTGCAACACAAACTAAGTCTAAATTTGCATCATAAGCAATATCCAACGCTTCTCTACTACTTTTTACTCCTAATTGATCACCGTTTTGATCAATAACCAATACTTCCTTAAAACGAACTCTTTCGTTTACTAAATCATCAGGTTGTTTTGGTTTTCTGTTATCAAATCTGCTAATAAAAGCCACCTCCAATTATTATAGTTGAAATAAAAAGTGAGCACACTGAGTACCCACCATTGACATTAAGATTAAATCTTAGTGACATTTGCCTATCGACAAAATCAATCAGGCGAGAAGTAGGCACTTCTTCTTTCCACTACTTTTTATTGCACGTAGATATTACCATCATATGCCACTCATGTCAATAAAATTATTGATTATTTCAAGATTTTCAAGATTTTTTATTTTGGATTCAATACTGTTTCTAATTGATATTCATTATTAACTTTATTAACTATAATTGCACTGGCATTTTGTGGAAAATCAAGTGTTTTATTTTTTAATAACGTTTTAATAAATGCATATAAAGAACATCCATGACCTACCATTAAAATCGTATCATCATCTTGAAATTTCTTTTCTATATCATTTAATAATTCAAAATGTCTTTGAATTACATCTTCAACATTTTCACCTTCATATCCAGTATAATCCATTTGTAAATCATCTAACCAATTAGAAGATTCTAATTGAAGTTTATCTACAAATAAACAGGGTAATCCTTCTAAAAGACCAAAATTCACTTCTTTTAAACGACCATCTTCATTTAATAAAACAAAATGATTTTTTAAAATTATTTGTGCTGTATTTTTTGCTCGTAATATTGGAGAAGTATAAGCAGCGTCTATTTTATAATTCTTTAACTGTTCTGCCATATTTTCTATTTCTTTTATTCCTTGCTTTGTAAGAGGTGAATCACACCATCCTTGTTTGAGCTGTATTTCATTAAAATGTGTCTTTCCATGTCTAACAAATATGTATTTCATAAAGATCTCCTTTAAAAAGCAGGTCAATCGACCTGCTATGATTTTAAGATTGGTTTTAATGCTTTGTAGATAGCTAGTGAAACAATTGCCCCTAGAATAGCTTCTAAAATACCATTTGTAGAAACAACTCCTAATAATACCGTTACTAAAGTAGAGTATTGCACTCCTACCGCACTCGCGTATGCTTCACCAAAGAATATGTATATTCCTGATAAAACAAGCACTGTGTTCGTAATAGCTCCTGTTAAAGCACCTACAACAACACCTAAGTTTTCACGATTATTCTTTTTCATGATTCCAAAAACGAGTCCAGCTAAATAGCCAAGTAAAATTCTAGGAACAAAAGCAATTAAAAGACTTTTGTAATTTCCTGACATTGTGCCTATTGTCACAAATGGGGAAAAACAAAAGGATGTAATGCCTGGTTGAATCGTTGCCTTGATTAAACTTGTTAATCCAAAAACAAAGCCCAACTCAGCTCCTGCTTTTTTTCCTAATACGATTCCTGCAATAATGACAGGAATGTGCATTGTTGTGGCATTTAATGGTCCAATTGGAATATATCCAAGAGGTGTCACAACAAGAATGATTTCAATCGCTAAAAATAAAGCCATTGAAGTCATGTACTGTGTCTTTTTCGACTTCATATAATCCTCCTACTGTCGCTCATAAAAGATGCAACGTTTTTATGGTATTCGCTATTTCAAATGTCTTAATAAGAGTCTTATAGATCTCTTTTAATATCAAAATATACGAACGAGAAAATTATATGCTTTTTCGATTATTTTTTCAAATCTTGATAAGCTAATAAACCATATCCACTCTTAGCTTTTTTAATCGCTCTTTGAATACATTTAGAAATGACTTCAACAGCTAAAATACCAACAGCATCAACCATTCCATCAACTTCATTTGTACTTAATACAAAAATTGTATCCCCATCACTCATTGTATGAACTGGATCAATACTTTTAGCGTAGCCATTATGACTAATTCCAGCAATCTTTGTACATTGTGCTTTAGTCAGTTTGACATTCGTTACAATACATCCAATGGTTGTATTACCATCCGGTAATTTTCTAAGTTGATCCATTTGATCTAAAATAATTTGACTAGCCGAAACACATTTTTTATCAATATTAACACCTGCCAATATTTCTTGCGTTTGATAATCAATAACATTTCCACAAGCATTGACAGCAACGATCCCTGCTACTTGAACATTTCCAACTTGTACACCATATGTTCCAATACCACCTTTCATGGCATGTTCAAATCCTAAAAGTTTACCAACACTAGCACCACAACCAGCGCCATAATTTCCTTCTTTAATCAAATCATTTTCACTATCTTGACAAGCCTTATACCCCATTTCTTTATCTGGCCTTATATGAGAATTTCCCACCGATAAATCAAATAATGAAGCACCACATACAATTGGTACTCTTGCTACAGACATATCAAAACCAACACCATGTTCTTCAAGATATTGCATGGCACCACTAGCTGCATCTAAACCAAAAGCACTCCCACCGCTTAACATAACAGCATGAATTTGTTGCACCATATTGATTGGATTTAATAAATCTGTTTCTCTTGTAGCAGGACCCCCACCACGAACATCTACTCCAGCTGTCGCTCCATTTTCTACAATAACAACACTACATCCTGTAGCTGCTTCTTGATTTTCATATTGTCCTACTTTTACACCTTTAATATCCGTTAATTTTATTTCTTTCATCATCTTTTTCCTCTTTTTTATCATTATACTAAAAAAGTAGAAAAAAGCTTTAAACTTTTTTCTACCAACTCATTTGTAATATTTCATCACTATGATCTTTTAATTGTTTTAATCCTTTGTATTCTTTTGTTATTTGATGATCCTTTATATAAAGTAATGTAGCTGATTTAACTTTTTGATTTTCAATAACTACTTCTTTATCCTTTATTTTCACAAAATAAACATTACTTACTGCCTTATTAAGACGAGCTATCCCATTTTTAGAGTCCATGCTTTCTTGATTATCCATTGAATAAAAATAAACCCAATATCGATTAAATTCCTTTACTTTTAAAACTTCACTTGTTTTTAAATGATTATAACTTTTATAAGGATCCCTCTTTTGCATATTATAAAAAACAGTTCCTAAACACACAATTAAAACAACACCGATCATTATTACCTTTTTCTTCATCTTCTTTTCCTCCTTATCTATACTTTAATCCTATTCTTTTAAATAAATAGTAAAGAGGCACTAACAACCATTAACCTGTCCCCAACAACAAAATCCAAATAAAAAAACTATGTTATAATACACGTACAGGAGGAAGTTATGAAAGTTACTGTTGGAAAAATAAAGAAAAGAAAAATCATCTTATTAAACTTTGTTATTTTACTTTTTGTTGTTTGGTGGTTAGGTGTTTTCTTTATCATGTATAAACATTTTTATGAAAGAATAATGTTTTTCGGTGTTCTTCTTATTATATTATTATTGATTTATAGTTTCGTACTACCAGGAATAGTTTTCGCTAATACCATGTGGGAAGTCGATCAAAAATATTTAAGATACATTTATTTTGATAAAAATTTAGATAAAGCAAAGTATCTTTATTCTTTTCTTTTTAAAAATAAATATCCTAGATATCAAATCAATTTAAAACTTTCACAAATTGATTTTGTACAAATCTCTTATTATCGTTATTCTTTTTATCCATCAAAATATTTAGTAAATGGTTCTGGAAATAAAATTGTGTTTAAATTTAATATGTTGGATGGTTCTCAATATATTATTGAAAATTTAGTAAGTTCTGATAAAGAAACTTTTAGTAAAGGTATTGAACTCATGAAAAAAAATGGTGTATGTTTTATTGATTCTTATCATTTATTAGATGTCATACGTTCAAATAAAAATCTTGATCAATATATTGTAGCTATTGAAAAGGAGAAAAAACATGATTAGAATTTCTCTTATTTCAAAGCATTACCAACAAATAGAACCACTTATTCAACAATTCTTTGATGATTTACAAATAGAATACAAACTTACGAATTATACGCATCAAACAATTCAAGATATTTATTTTGTAGAAATAGAAAAAAAGAATGATTTAAATATTTTAAATCATCTTAAGAAATTAGATAGCACACTTATTTATATTATTGGACCTAAAGATTTTGATCTTGTAAGCATTTGTTTACAAATGCAAACACATCTTTATTTCATTAATAATGAATTAGAAAAGCAATTTATTCATTATCATGATTTTATTCAAAAACAAATTCAAAAAAACTTTCAATATTATCTTTATCAAAGAAATGGAATTACTTCAAAAATAAGATTATCACAAATCTATTATATCGAATCACTTAGACATCAAATTATTATTCATTCTATTAATGGAGAAATGATTGAAAGAAAAACATTAAGTCAATTTATTAAAGAAATACAATCTCTTGATTTTATTCAAATTCATAAATCATACATTATTAACAAAAGATTTATTCAAGAAATTAAAAATCAAGAAGTTATTTTAAAAGAACAAACACATCTTCCTATTGGAAGAAGCTATAAAGAAAGTTTAAAGGAACAAAATTAATGTTCCTTTTTTTATAAAATAAAAACCCTCACTTACTCGTGAAGGTCTACTACTTACAACCCAACCATTTTTATTCCGTATATTGGCAACGGTATACTTACTTCTCGTCCAATTTTATAAAGAAAAATAGTTATTGTAAACAATATTATTCAACACTACCCATTCTTATAAATCAAATAATTATCTTTCTTTTTAAATCCAAGATGTAAATACATGTTTATTCCCTCTTTTGAACTATTCAAACAAATCATTCCAACATCTTTTTGATAATTTTCAATAAGATATTCTACCATATATCTACCAATCCCTAAATGTCGATAATTTTCATCTACCCAAACATTCGTTATTTGTCCAACTTTTCCTTTGGAATTTTCATTACTTGGAAGGATATCATAATAGTAAATTGTAGCTGTTGAAATAATTTGATTTAAATGATAGCCCACCAATGTATGACATTCATCTTTTAACATTTTTTCTTTATAAAAAACTCTAATGTTTTCTATTGTAGAATTTGTTATTTTTTGATTAGAAAACATTTTTAAATCTTTTATTCTTATCTTTACTAATAATTCTAAATCATCTACACCTAGTACTTTATATTCTATTTCTTTCATATGCTTTTTCCTTTGTTTTATTATAACAAAATCTTTTTACCTATTTTTTACAATTTCCTTAGTTTTTATTGATAGAAATATCATTCTTCTTTCTATATATTTTAAAAAGAATAGAGGATAGATAAATGAAATTAAACGAAAAGAAAATCAATGAATTTTTTAAAATAATTAATGAAAAGAAAATAAAAAGTGTTTTTCAACCTATTGTTTCCTTAAAAACAGGAGAAATAGTATCTTTTGAAGCCTTAAGCCGTATCACTTTAGAATCATGTACTCTTAATATTGAAGAATTATTCAAGATTGCCAATACACTTGAACAATCATGGAAATTAGATCAACTATGTCGTAAATGTGCTATTAAAGCAAGTCAACAAATGCCTTTAGGTAAGAAGTTATTTATTAATGTAGATGCTAATATTTTACTTGATCAAGATTTTGTTCAAGGATTCACAAAAGAATATTTAAAGAAATATCATTTAGATTCTAATAGTATTGTTTTTGAATTATCGGAAACAACTTCTATTGAAGATAAGCATTTATTTAAACAAGCCGTTAGACATTATCGTAGTCAAGGTTTTGAAATTGCTATTGATGATGTTGGTTCAGGCTATTCTAATTTAAATAGAATCAATCATACACAACCTGAATATATCAAACTAGATAAAGAACTTATTCAAGATATTCATTTAAATAAAGATAAACATACGATGGTAGAAGTCATGGTCAACTATTGTAAAGCTATGCATTATAAATTAATTGTTGAAGGTATTGAAACAAAGGAAGAACTTGAATGTTTAATTCAATTAGGTATTGAATATGGTCAAGGTTATTATTTAAAGAAACCTGTTGATAATTTTGATGATCTTTTACCAGATATCAAAGAAACTATCAAAAAATTATACAACAAATATAAGAAAACATTAGATATTCCTACAATAGATTCTCTTTGTCATTTCCCTTGTACATTAAAAACCTATCAAAATATAAATAATGCTTATCAAATTTTTGAAGAAAATAATACCACTCAAAGAATTTATGTTATCAATGATGAAGGACATTATTTAGGTTATTTAAAAAGAGAAAATATGCTTTGTAATTTAGATGCAGCTGAATCAAATCTTTTTAAAGATTCTCTAATTGTTCCTTCCCATTTACCTATAAAAAATGTTTGTCAACTTTTTCTTGAAAATGAACATTCACATTTTTATGAAGATATTATTGTTTTAAAGAATCAATGTTTTTATGGTATTGTCACTATTAAAGATTTATTAAAATATTTGATAAAATAGATAATATGCACTTTTCCTCTATTAAGTACAACTTAATAAAGGGTTGTACTATGTTCTATAAATGTTATAATAATAGAAATATTTTAATAAAAGGAGATTATATTATGTCAATTAAATTAATTAAAGCGTCATATGAATATCAAGATTTAATTGTTGATATGTTGAAGGAGTGGATTGATTATAATAATAATCATCCTGAAGCTAATACTTCTCCAGCTTCTATTTTTAAAAATGATTATCATAATTTTGATTATTATATTAATAATCTTGATTTAAAAAATCCAAAACCTGGTTTGGTAGAAGATTCTACATTTTTCGCCTTAGATGTAGAAAGAAATAAAATGGTTGGAGCCATCAATATTCGTCATAAACTTAATGATTATTTATTAAATTACGGTGGCCATATTGGTGATGGAGTAAGACCAAGTGAAAGAAGAAAAGGTTATGCAACCAAAATCATCGGTTTAGCTTTAAAAGAATGTCAAAAGTTAAATATTGATAAAGTACTTCTTGTTTGTGATAAGGATAATATTGGTTCTGCAAAATCAATTAAAAACAATGGTGCTCTTTTAGAAAATGAAATTGTTAAAGACGGAAAAACAATTCAAAGATATTGGATAGAAATTGAATAAGGGTTCAGCTAAACCCTTTTTTTGTTATAAAATCCTATATTTGTCCATAAAGAAATCATTACGTAATAATGATTTCTTCATAACCCTAGGCAACCCAACCAAGGCAAGGTTTAATATTCATTTTCGAAACCTTAAAGCTTCTTACTTCATACCTCTTTTCATTTGCTCACTTGATAAAGTTTTCAGAGGATATTCATTGATCCTTTACTATTTGGACTTCCTTGTAATACAACAATTTTCATTTTCCTTCCACCTTTCATATGAAAGGTGGTATTGCAAAGCAATACCACAACTATTTGATTTTTATTTTTTAGTCTTCTACTTTATTAATACAAGCAAGTGCATTTAAGCTACGAGGATATCCCATATATGGAACACATTGTAAAACAACATTTGTAAGGAAAGCTTTATCATTTCCTAAATTTAAGTTTCCTTGAATATGGGCCATAACTTGAGGAACACAATCACCTTGTCCATATAAGAAACAGAAAGTAATCATTTCTCTTTGTTTTAAATCCAGACCGCCTCTTGTATAGTAATCACCAAAACAGTTAGAAGCTAACCATTTATTGACTGTTGCTTTTTTCCAAGCTTCATTCATATGTTCACCAAAAATATCTACTTGTGCTTGGATTCCTTTTTCTAATCTATTTTCAATTGTCGTTGTTGTTTGTGACTGTAATGGAAGTTCGATTCCTTTTTTATTAAATACTTCATTTGTAACTTTTAAAAATTCTAGCATTCTTCCATATCCTAAATAGTCAGTTGCTTGATAAACCATTTCTTTTACTTGTACAGGTGATAAAACATCTAAAGCTTTTTCAAGAACTTCTTCATAAGCACAAATTCCTTGATTTCCCATTAAAACGGATAAAACAGCTAAATAACGCGTTGGTTCATCTAATTTATTTCCTTCATCATTTTTAACTTCTTCTAAAAAATAATCAAATCTTTCTTTGTATTCTTTATCTGTTGCATATAAATTCATCTTTCTTCTCTCCTTTTATTTAATTTCATTTACCCATTCTTTTACATCACTTGTAGCCTCTTTTGATGCTGACTTTGAAACATACAATCCTTTTACCATTGGAGCATTTGGTTCAAGTGCTTGAATTGTTTTTTCAGTATCTGACAATCCACTTTCACCACTTGTACAAAATAGTGTAATTGTTTTGTTAGATAAATCATAATCTTCAAAGAATGTATAAAGAATCATAGGCATCTCTCCCCACCAGTTTGGATATCCTACGTAAATGGTTTCGTATTCATCAATATTTTCAATTTTATTTTTAATCTTTGGTCTTGCTTTTTCTTGTTGTTCCTTTTTCACATCATCAACAACCATATCATAGTCATCACTATAAGCTACTTCTGGGATGATTTCAAAGATGTCTGAATTGGTTTGTTTTTGTATTCCCTTGGCAATATTTTGGGTACTTCCAAACCAAGAGAAATAAATAACTAATGATTTTGAATTAACTTCTTTTAAATCTGTTTGTGTTTTGTTTCCTTTTTAGCAATTGCTTTTTTATTACTACAAGCACTACAGGTAAAAACTAAAATTAAAGGTTGCATCAATGTACAAATCTTTTTCATCCCTTATTTTCCCAATCCATCTCATATCTTAAATAATCAATTCTTAATAATTGTTTTTCTTTTAGATGAACTTCATCTAAGATTCCTTTTCTTTTTTTATTTAATAGTTTTAAACATTCATTTTCATTCTTTTTTAAAGAAAGTTTCATATATTTTTCTATTTCTTAAACCGAAAAATCTAAATCGTATAATGTCATAATCAAACTTAATCTTTCTAAGTCTGTTTCATCATATTGCCAAGATTCCATTACTTTTTTAACTTCTTGACACAATCCCCAACTTTCATATTCTTTAAGGATATGAATTGGAATATTATTTTTTTACTTGCTTCTTCAATTGTTATTCGTATCATTCTTTCTTTACAACTTCATTATAATTCGCTTTATTATAAATATCTAATACTTATAATTTATTAATAACGATACCTTTTAGGTATTAAAATAGATGATATTTCTATCATCTCTTAAAGTATTCTCTTGCACATTTGATAAAAACAGTTGTTGCTGGTAAAAAGAATTGTTCCTTTTTCCAAGCAAGTGGCATTTGTTGATGAAGTGATGATTTTAAAGCTAAAATATAAATCTTTATAACCATAACTTAGCTTGATACCTAAAACAACACTCACTTTGCTTTGTACAAAGAAGGGTTCTACCACGAGAAACATTTCCTTCATCTTTGCATGATATATTGAAAGATAACAAAATCATCTATATAAATTCTAATCGCAAAAGGTTCTTTATGTTTATCATGTTGTTCGCAATTAAACATCAAAGTTTAAAACAATCATCATAATTAAAATCTTTAACTTCACTGTATCTCATGATTTCTACTTCTTAATCAACAACATATTCTTCACCAGGTGCTAAAATAACAACTCTCTCAGGATTAACGACATTGTCTAAAATATCTTGTGGATTTCCATTAAAAGCACTTGCTTCAGGTGCATCAACACTTCCCCAATGAATTAAAACAAGTTTTGTATTTGGATAAGTATTGGCCAGTTTATAAGCATTTTCTAAACCAATGTGCACAGGATTATCCGCAAAGTCAAAGAACATTACATCTGGTGGGTCCATATGTAATTGACAATTCAGCAATTTAGAATCTCCTACATACCAAATCTTTTTTGTTGGTGTTTTTACATAGAAACCACAATATTCACGATCTTCCCATATACGATAATTATATTTTGCGACTTGGTTTTGCCAAGCATGATCAGCAGGTGTAAGTTCAACATCAATATCATTAATTTGAATATGATCTCCAATATCATGTCCAATTCCATCCAAACCACATTCTTCTTTCATTAAAGAAGCAACATAATAAGAAGTATGATATTCTTTACAAACATCTTTTAAATCTCTACACGTTGGTCTTGAATAATGATCATTATCTACATGAGATACTAAAATAGCATCCACATGAGGTACATCTTTTACATCGATTGGCATATCAATCAATAAGGGCATATCAAAGCCTTCTAAAAGGGAATCAATCATAATCACTGTTCCATGATCATTGATCATGGCTCCTCCGCCACCTAACCAATAAACACGGGTGTTTCCTTGATCTTCAAAATCTTTTTTTGTCATTGTGACTGTTTTTGGTGCAACTGCTTGTCCTTTTTCATTCTTTAACATCGATATTTCATCCTTTCTTTTATCTAATTTTATTATATTAAATGAAATATTAACAACAATGCATAATCCTCTTTATCTATCCATATATTGACAATTTATCTTATTTGTCTATTTATATAAAAAACATCTATTAAAAGCTTCTTTAATAGGTAACTTATGATTAAAAATTAATAATTTGTGGTTCGTGAGTAAATGATGAAAAAATAGCTGTAGCATTTTCAAAATAGAAAACTTCCGTATTGCCATCATCTGCTTTATACATCTTTTGTAAACTTGGATAAGCATCTAACATAGATTGTCTTGCTTCATTACGATCATCTTCGATTAATTTTCCACTTACTCGTAACCATTCTCCATTTTTAAAAGCACAAATTTCTGCTTTAGGATTTTGATGAAGTTGTTTTGAAACATCTTTGACTTTCCCTGTTTGAATATAAAGCTTTCCTTCAAAAACATGTACTGTTCCAAAGGGTCTTACTCTTGGTTGATCACCTTCTACTGTTGCTAAATAATAAGTTTCTGCATCTTTTAAAAATTTTAATACTTTATCCATAATGATCCTCCTTTATTTACTTTATTTTATCATTGCATAAAGAAAAGGACAAAAAATTTGTCCTTACCATTTTTCTCCTGGATATTGCATTTTCCATTCTTTACGAAGTTGACTCATAATATCCATGACATCCTTTGTATACTCTAAATTTAAATGTGAAGCATCTTGATTTCTAACAGCTTCTTCCATATCACACATTTCATAATAAAGTGCATTTTCAGTATTTCCTTTTTCAATAACTGTTTGTTTTCCTGTTACAGCATCCACAATCGTTGCTTTTTGTCCACGAGGAAATTCATAAACTTCAATATACCCTTTTTCTAAAGAAATCATAATTCTTTTAGGTTGTTTTGAATGCATTGATAAAGCAATCGTTGCCATTTGTTGATCTTCATTTTTAAGTAAAATCGTTGCTTGTTCATCAGATCCTGTAGGAGCAAACCTCACTTGACTTACTATTTCATTTGGCTGTTTAGACATAAAGCTACGTACTGCAGAAAGAGCATAAACTCCAATATCTAATAAAGCTCCACCAGCAAGATTCATATTAAAAAAACGATTATTCATATCATATTCTTTAAAACTTCCAAAGTTTACTGTCATGATTTGCATTTTACCAAGTTCACCGCTTTGCACGATTTTCCATAATTCTTTATAGATTGGCATATGCCAAATGGTCATGGCTTCTGCAAGAATTAATTTTTTTTCTTTAGCAAGTGCTATCATTTCATCTAATTCACGACTATTTAACGTAATTGATTTTTCTACGAATAAATGCTTTCCATGTTCTAACGCCTTTTTCATAAATTGATAATGTGTATTATGTGATGTTGCCAAATAAATAATATCAACATTTTCATCATCAAACACTTCATCAATTTCATCATAGACTTTTTTAACACCATACTTCTTTGCAAAATCAATAGCTTTTGCCTGTGTTCTATTAGCAACTCCATAAAGTGTTTTATCCATCCTTTGTAAAGCTTGTGCCATTTCATTAGCAATCACACCTGTTCCTATGACTGCCCAGTTCAATTCTTTTTCCATACAAATCCCCCTTGTGACTTCATTTTATCATCTTTGTATATAAATACAATTGATAAATGTTATATCATTTCATGTTCTCATTATAGAACAAAAAAGATTGTAGATACTGTCCTACAATCTTTTTTTGCATTAAATTTAAAATATCATATCCTCTTTTATATGTACAAAAAAATTATTCTTAATCCAAATAAAAATAAAAAAGCTCCTAAAATCATATGAGAAACAACATATTCTTCATCTTCATAAACAATATGTAATCTTTCATCATAATAAAAGAAGTCAATATCTCCTACTTCTTTTTTATAACCATGTCCTTTGGTTTTATATTTTACATTCGTTCCTTGATGAATCGATTGATAACAATATATATACGTAATTTCATGAGTACTAACAGGTGATTTATATACAGATGTTAATTCCATAGGAATCATTTTAAAATTATCTTTGAAAATGAAGTAGTTTATTCCTTTCAATATATTAAATGCACCTTTTATAATAAATAAAATACCTATTATCATATTTACCTTAGTATATTGTAATTAGCTGAATTACCTAATTTTCTCTACAATATATATTCCTTTCTATCTATCTTGATTATCAGTAATCGATTACATTTTTTCTATAATAATACTAATCTATATTTATTCTATACTAAAAATTAATTAAATTACATAGCTATAATAAAAAAAGAAATATTTTCTATATTTAAATAAATATAGAAAATATTTTTTCTTCTTAGATAAATCCTAAACTAGTATATACAGAATGATAGCCTTCTGAAATAATTTCAGTCGTTGCAAGCCCTTCTGCTCCAGTTAAACCTAATCCACTTCCTAAAGGAATAGCAATACCTGGTAATAGAATTACCGCCGCAAAAGCAAGTCCCATTCCCGCTAAAGCCAATTTTTGTTTTTTAGTAACTTTTATCATTGAAAAATCGAATTTAATCGGTCCACAAACTTTAAACATTAAACTAATTTTTACATATCTTTTTTCATCAGATGTTTCTGGAATAGTTAAATCATATGAAATGATAACACCTGAATTATCTCTATCTGAAACTGACATTACTGATGTTTCAAGATTTCCTGTTGTTACACTATACCCAATTTTTCCAGTAGCCCATTTGATTTTTGTTTTAGTATCATTATCAACATTTTTTAAGTAACCTGCATTCAAATATTTATCAAGTTCCAAAGAGAATTCTTCCCCATTATTCGTAATCGCAACACCTTCATCTGGGTCAAATGAAACCCCATGTTTCACGCTTAAAGTTATATAATTTCTATCATCTGCTGTATCTGGCTTTAAAAAAGTTAAACTATCTACTTCATAATCAAGGGAACAGTTCACTCTATCACATAAATCAAACGGAGATACAAAGTCCATAATGACATTTAACATGTCAGTTTTTGTGTATTCAATTCCTTTATCTCTATTAGAAACAGCAACTTTATCAATTGAAACTTTTCCGTCATCTGATCCAATTGTAATATCTGTTTTAAATTGATCAAAACACCATCCATCGGGCATGATATATCCTAAATTACCACTGAATCCATATGATGCATCTGAAACAAAGAACTTATTAATGCCTAATTGATTTCTTAATTTATGACAAACATTTCTTGTTCCATAAACCCCTATTTTATATTTTCTAGCTGCATAGGATGATAAAATAGATTCAAAATAAGGGATGATATTTGATTTAATAACACTATCAGTTGGATCAAAATCTACTGCAAAATAAATAGTTGATCCGTGAATAATATCTAATTCATTAGCAGCATCATATGCCTTTTGACCATTTGTTTTACCTGTAGATGAAGTAAAATTTTTTGCTGAACTACCTGTTTCTTGAAAAATAGCAAATAATTTAAGTCCCGCATTTAAAATATTTTTGACTTCTGTTTTTGTTAATGCTTTATCTAATGTTCCTCCTGGTGTATTTGATAAGTATCTTCCTACATATTCATATCCTGCATTTTTAATAGTTCGAATTTGTGCTTTAGTTAATTTTGTTGCCGTATCGCATCCTTTTGCAGATCTATTTGGATCTCCATTACTACTTAACAATGATTTGATGATTGTATAATCAATCACATTGCTTTTTTTATTTAATTTAAGTAACTTTGCAAATTCTTTTGCCTTTTCATCTAACGTTGAATCATATGTCTTTGATGAAGTACTTACACTAATTCCATTACATACTAACGCATATCTAACTAATTTAACTACATTACTTGATTTTCCTAATTCTAATGTTGGACATTTACTAATTGTTGATGGTCCCCATGTTCCTGTTGCTGAAGCTTTAGGAATTCCTTCTTCTTTTTGTAATGCATAAATTAACATTTTATTCATATCTCTATCATATAACCCATTACATGGACAAATTTGATAGAAATCATAATAGTCTTTATTTAATTGTTGTTGAATAGTTCTAATTTCTTCTTTTCCACCTGATAATAATTTAAATGCGCTCATATCTAACAATGCTTTCATAAAATCTTTATCAATATTCCCATCTGCATCATCAAATCCTGCAGCTTTTTTAAAACGTTGAACTGCTGCGTATGTTCCATCTCCATATACTCCATTAAATCCACCTGGACTATATCCTTTACACCATAATCCACCTTGTACAATATATACTAAATTCCCAGTATCACCCTTTTTTACAGTTGGACATTTTGCATATGTTGATTGCCCAAAGTTATTACTTAAAGAAGGTAATTTTTCTTCAATTTGTAATGCTCTACGTAATCCATAGATAGTACCCCAACCAGTAATACCATCTTCTGCTACTTTATTAAATCTAGAATCATTACCATATTTTTCGTTTAACCATTTTTGTGTGGCTAAAACCATTGCATCTGCCATAATTAATTCCTCTTTTCATTTTTTTATTTGTAGAGTTTATACCGGTATTTCTTCTACATCTTTATATTAACTGCTTTCCCAAGCACTTTTGTGCTTTATTTTTATAATAAAAAACTCTCATAAAGAGAGTTATATAATATATAATTACTATTTAGAAAGATATAAATCTAAAGGTGTTTTTGTATGCTCAACAACATAACCACTGCCACCTCGATCTTTTACATCTTCTACCATTGTTGTTATTAAAAGAGGTTGTTTACTATCTGTCGTCATTACTGTAAACCATCCTAGTTCTGTTCCTGTTGTATCACTTTGGCTTTGTTTGATTTCTGCTGTTCCTGTTTTTCCTGCCAGAATCACATTATCACGATAGATGGCATGTCCTGTTCCTTTTTCATCTGCAATGACATTGATTAAATCTTCTTTTATTGTTTTTACCGTTTTATCACTGAAAACTCTTTGTATCCACATCTGTTCTCCTTGTTCTACAAGATGTGGTCGATAAATTGAACCATTATTAACAAAAGCACTATAAATACTTGCAAGTTGTAGAGGATTCATAAGAATCTGTCCTTGTCCATAACCACTATCGCCAATCAATTGATCGTTTGCTTTTTGATTTTTGTTTATATATTGACTTTTATTTAAAGCAAGTTCAAAAGGAATTCTTTCACCAATCTTTAAGTTTTTATAATATTTAAATAAATTATCTTTTCCAATATTTAACGCATTTCTTGCAAAATAAACATTATCTGAATACGTGATCGCATTCTTTAAATTATTAGGTGAAGGAGCATGTAATGTTGTTACATAATAGCTTCCCCAGCTTGAATCTTTTTGCCATTTATCTTTAGCACCTAAATCTTTATCTGGATCAATTATCTTTGTTTCTAAACCAATAGCTGCTGTAATAGGCTTCATTGTTGATCCAGGTGTATAGGTTTGTTTATAACGACTCATCATTGGTTGATTACTATCATTATTTAAAGCATTCCATTTATCTGTTGAAAGTCCTAAGACAAAATCATTGTTTGAATAGGATGGTGTTGAAACAAGCGCTAAAACCTCTCCTGTTTTTGGATTGAGAGCAACAGAAGCACTTTTATCATTTTGATATTCATTATAAAGACTTTGTTGTAAATCAATATCGATTGTTAGTGTAATATCTTGTGGGCTTTTATCAATTTCTAGTGCACAAAGATTTTCAATAACTTTATCATTTTTATCAACAAGATCTATTTTTCCTGAACTACTTCCCCTTAATTGTTTTTCATAAACCGCTTCAATCCCACTTCTTCCAATGACTGAAGTTGAATTATAGCCTTCATTTTTATGTTTTTTTAAGTCTTCAGCATTAACATTTTGAACATAGCCTACAACATGTGAAGCTACTTTATCATAAGGATAAGTACGAATACCGACTGTTGAAATTTTAACACCACTGATATTTAAAATGCCATTATAGACCAAACCATTTTTTGTGATTTCAGAAACAGTTTTAATCGGCACAAATGAATCATCCTTGATCCAAGAAGCACTCATTTTCTTTTGAATAGTTTCAACATCTGTTTCTAAATATTTGGCGATTTGTCCATAATCATTTTCACCGTTAAGCTTTCCTTTTACAAGCCCAACAGAATAACCTTTTCCATCTTCAGCAAGTACCTTTCCATTTCTATCTAAAATACGTCCTCTTTTTTCAGGATTATATGTTGTTACTTTGATTTTGCAACCATCTTTATAGTCTTTCATAATAAGATTGTTGTTAAATTGAATTTGTTCATTTTTAACCCCAATTTTATTTTTATATTCAATTGTTCCAGCTACTGTATCCATAGATATTTGATATTTAACTATATCATTTTTTTCGTCTAATATTTTTACTTGTATATTATTTGCACCTATATCATCATAGATTTCTTTATATTTTTCAACAAAATACTTCTGTGTAGGTGTATAAACTGTTTTTTGATTCAACATTTGATACATTTGTTTATAATCTTTCTTTTTTAAAAGTTCAAAATACTCTGTAACAACTTGTTCATTGCTTTTTCCCTGATTAAATATAAAGAACACAGAAACTATCAGTAAAACACAAACACTAATTCCTATAATATATTTTTTCTTAATTTCCATCAATAAATCCTCCTATAATAATTAATTATATTTGATTACCGTATTTATTAAAAGAATATATACATAAGTGGTTAATTTTCGTCATAAAATGCACAAATATAAAAAAAGAGATAGTTAATCTCATTATATATAAAATAATGATTAACATATCTCTTTTCGTATTATAAAACTAGAATTATTACTATGAATAACTTCTAGTTTTATAATACGAAAGAGCACTTTCGTGCTCGTTGAACAACCCTGTTAGACTATTAGAGCAAAAGAAACTGCTCAATTAAAATACCATGTTAGCCATACAAATATGCAAAAGTTCATCAAAATCTTATTCTGCTACTTATTATGAGATAACTTTTTTTGTGAATTTCCAATTTTTAAATACCAACCAATTAAATATCCTACAATATATAATAAAATATCATTTATATCAAAATAACCTGCAAATGTGACTAAATGAAATATTTCCTTACAAATACTTAATAATAATAAAGCACATATACCTTGTTTAAAAGTAACTTCTTTTTTCATTATCATTCCAAAAGGTACAAATAAAAGTAATTTCAAAGCAACATTTTTTACAATAATATCTAAATTAATATCATAATTAAAATTAAATGGAATTAAGTTAGTATTTTGAACTATCTTGTCAAAGAATGGTAAAGAACCATTTATATCACTTACATTTCTTCCTAAAATATAAGGATATGCAAATAATAACACTATATATAGCAATATAATGATACGTATAATTTTTTTGTTTTTCATATAAATTCTCTCCTTTTATATTGCCTGGCCAGCTACTTACATTTTATGTATAGAATATTAAAAAATAAACATTTAAGGAATGAATGGTCTTAAATACTCATGGATGGTATTTTTTCATTCATTTAACTCATATATAATTAAATTGTAAAGTGAGGTGGTTATATGAAAGTTGCAATATTGGATGATAATATTTCATTTTGTAAAAGTTTAGAAAATTATTTGTCTAAATATCATTTTGATATTTCAATATACACAAATTATAACGATTTAAAAAATCATATAGATTCCTTTGAACTTTTATTTTTGGATATAGAAATGCCGAATATTAGCGGTATTGATATCGCCCAATCTTTATCATATAAACACCTTGATATCATTTTTATTTCAAGTCATGATGAAATGATCAAAAAATGTTTTAATAGAAATGTTGTTGGTTTCGTTGAAAAAAGCCATTTAGAAGAAATTGACGATATCATTTGTAGAATAATAAAAAAAGAACATCTAACAATTATAAAAGATGGTAAAGAATTTGATATATATTTTAATCAGATTGCTTATATTGAATATAGTTTACGTGATACCACTATTTATCTCAATAACAATTCTAAAATTAAGCTTTCTGAAAAATCCTTATCTTTTTTATCAAAAGAATTAGACGACCGTTTCTATCAAATCAATCGTAATATTATTATTAATTTAGACATGGAACCTATTTATAACAAAGGAACCGTTAAAATAAGCCACAATGAATTTCAAGTAAGTAGAAGAAATCAAAAAGACTTGAAAATTAAAATGTTAGAAAGGAGTATTTACAATGCTAGAAATATATAATTATGTTATTGGTATTCTTATAGGAATCTTATTTTCTTTCAGTAATCATAATGAATCAAAAATAATTATTATAAAAAACTGTTTAATAACAACTGTTATTTATGCTATTTCTATGAGTTTTATTAATGATTATTTTCTTTTAAGCTCTCTTCTAAAACTCATCTATTTTACTATATGTTTTATGTTGATTAGAAAATTGAATTTTTTTCAATCGTATTATAATTCTTTAATTATTGTATTATTTTATCTGCTAAGTTATGTTTTTCTTATTTTTATGCTTGAAAATTCAACTCAGTTTTCAATTTTTTATTCAGCAAACATTGACTGCATTGCAATTTTTATGAGTTTAATGGCTTTCTATTATTTAAACGAATTATCATTCTTAAATAATTCTGTGCAATTTAATATTTATGATCTTGTTCTTATAATACTGATTAATATCATACTTTTTATATTCATGTTCATTTTATCCTATAATTTCTTTATTAATAACTTAAATTATTATTTGGGTTTACTCATTTTAGGATTTCTTCTTTTATCAATAATTATAGTAGTTTCTCTTAATTACTGTTACATTCTTAAAAGAAAAGAAGATATCAATATATCTATGTATAAAGCTCAACAACTTGATAAAGCTTATTATCAAGGGCTTGAAATAGAAAATGAAGATTTAAGAAAATTAAAACATGATTATAAAAACCATTTACTTAATCTTAAGCAACTTATCGCATATCAAAATACAGAAGCTTCTTTACAATATATTAATAAATTAATAAATACAAACGTTACATCAAAAATGAATCGCTTCTGCAATATTTCTTATATTGATAGCTATCTTAACTCAATCATAGAATCTAATAATAATATCAACTTTGATATTCATTCAACAGACTTATCACAACTAAGCAACATGGGCTTTGATATTTTAATTATTCTAATGAATTTAATAGATAATGCTTTAGAAAATACATCTGACAATACAATAAATGTTGATATTGTCTATAATCATGACATAATTATTAAAATTTGTAATCATTCAATAAAAAATCCCATCAAATCATACTTTAAATCTTCCAAAGGTGAAAATCATGGATTGGGTTTGAAAATAGTTAATGATATTGTAATGAAATATAACGGTGAAGCATACGACAATTATGAAAAAACACTCTACTCTAAATATATAATTTTAAAAACAGGAGCTAAAACAAATGAAGAAATCAACATATAAATATCTTTTAACAATATATCTCATATTAATGATATTCATTTCATATATAAATCAAGGTATTAACAATATAGGTGGACTTTCGTATTTTGAAGCTATTTGTCATTCAACAAATTTAGTACCACTGCATAGCATTTCAATAAAACAATGTATTATTTCTTTTGTTCAATTTATGCCATTAGGATATCTTCTTCCAAGAGTTTTCTCTAAATTAAACTCAAACAAGAACTTTATCATATCATCATTCATAATTATAATTATATTCAAATTAGTAAAATTACTTACACTAACAGGATATTTTGATATTTCAAGCGTTTTTTTAGGATTTGTGGGTTCATATATAATTTATCGTATTTTGAAATAAATCTATAAAAAATAATATGCAACTTTAATTTTGTAAAAAATATGATATACTATAGGCGTAGTCATAAGACTAGCATTAATAGACTAAAGAAAAAGGAAGAACGGCAATTCTTCCTTTTTCACTATCTTGGATACTAGCATCAATAGACTTAAGCAGTTAAAACTACTTCAATATATAGGGTAATTTTCTACCGACTTCACCGAGCTTTTGACATCAAGTCATTACATACTTTTTGCCAATCGGAGTATTAGCGAGAGCGTTTCAAGACGTTACTCTATCATTCCACTCTTTGAATAACTAGTTCTCCTAAGTTATTTAATTGTATATATACAACGACTTAGTGCATAATCTTTTCAATTATGAACGTGAACTCTGCTCCTTGTAATCCTTTTACAAGACCTGAAATACTGTCCTTTTCTCCTGATTTAAAAACTTGGATCTTTTGCATATTCACTCTGTTAGTACCTTTTGCACTTCTTGATACTTTTGAAACTGTTTGTCCTTCATAATCGATTGATACATTGATCTTTGCATCATTGAATACCAATGAATCATTTGTTTTTGATTCTTGAATGTAATATTTTCCTAATGGCAATTCACTCCAAGCAATCTTTCCATTGGCATCTGTTTTCTTGCTTGATACCAATGCACCTTTTTCATAGTAAGTTTTTGTTCCAGCCTGATTTGTAATCTTTTCACTTGCGTGTAATTCAAAAGTTACACCTTCAGCAGTAGCATCACCTTTTAGACCATTTGTTTTAGAAGTATCGATTTCTTTTTGAAAATCAATGTTTCCTTTAGGTTCATCATCTGTAACACTCAATACTGTTGTCTTATCTTTTTCTACTTTGACTGTAAAAGTATCTGTGTTTAAAAGATAACCATATGGTGCTTCTGTTTCCTTGACTTCATAAGTTCCAACCAATAGATCATTCACTTTAATCTTTCCATTTTTTACAACAGTATTTTCATTATAACCGTCATATGAAACAGATTTGATATTGAATTTTGCACCATCAATAAGATCTTGATTTGTATTCTTTTTAGTTAATTCCAAGGAACCAAAATCAAGCCATTCAATATTTAAATATAGACGTGCATCATCAGGATCCATATTCCAAGTTCCTTGTGCTTGAGTTCCAGCACCTCCATCATGAATAGCTAACGCTGTAAATCGTTCACATCCGTTTCCACATACATTGTCACTCACAAAATTTGATGGTGAATTTTGACATGGTGCTGTGAAATAAAAGCTTTGTCCGCCATAGACTTTTGCAGTACCACCTGTTTGTGTTGCAGAAGTTCCAGCAATGTGAATTGTCACATTTGAAGCCAATGGGATATTCACTTCAGCAGATGAAGCACCATTTAATTTCACAGTATTTGTAACTTGTTGCTTATTTGTCTTATCATAGCTTGCTTTAAACAATGCTCTGTTTCCTGATTTGTTGCCTTCCCAAGAAACACCATTACCTGGATCAGGTAATGAAATGATTCGACGATAGATGTTCATGATATTTGTACCATAATTACTTCCGAATGTTTGGTTGAACAAGTTTTCATCAAAACCTTTCCATTGTCCTGAATAAGCACCACTTAAAAAGATATGTGTCAAAAGATATTTGATATCATCATTTGTAAGAGGGTCATCTGGACAGATGGCTGTCTTTAGATCTGCATCCGCAGCAAATTCACCATAGGCTGCAGGACCTCCAAAACCATAATAGAGAAGCTTTCTGACATTTTCATTATTATCAATTACCTGTGCTGGATACTTCCCACTGGCAGGTGTTTTCTTTTCTGCTTCCAAACAGAAAGCCCATTTACCGTCGTATTTACATGAATACGTTGACCATGAAGCAATGGATGGAATCTTTCTGCCCCACCATTCTGGATACTTGATATTTTTCACTCTTGTAAATTCTTTAGGAACGGATGGATCATAAGCATTTACGACACTCATTCCAAGCGTATTGAAACACATTGAAAATACCATTCCTACTGCTAAAAAAATCTTATATAGTTTAGAAAGTTTATTTTTCATTTTACTTTTTCTCCTGTTATTTATTGTTTGCAATGCAAGTTTTAAACATTGCCCTACTTCTTTTGCTTATTAAATGTAAAAAGGACAATCTTTCGATTGTCCTATGGCTTGAATACCCATTTATTTAAATACATATATTCCTCCAACAAAAAAAGACAGATCATATCGACCTGCCTGCTTATAATATTAAATGGATAAAGAATGAGAGATTTTTATAAAAATTTGTTGGTAATATTTTGAATTTTCAGTAATTGTCTATGATAAACTATTTACTTATTCTTTATCCGTATTTAATTCTATCATGTTTCTACATAATTTGATAATGATTTACTTATCAATCTAATTTCTACAAAAATAATTGACTTACATAATTTTGAAGTCTATGAAGTATTCTTACGATATAGACATCATCATTCTTTACCATGTAAAAGACAACATAGTTTTTATAATGAACATATCTGTACCCACTGTTTACATCATTTTCAAGATACCATATATTTCCAATATCTGAATGACTCTTTAGATTTTCTATCTTATCTAAAATTCCTGATACTGTACTCTTTGCAGCTATTGGACTACATAATTTATATTTAATATAATCATAAATTTCATCAAGATCTCGTTGTGACTTTGGTGAATAGTGTATCTTATTCATTTTCAAATCTTTCCTTAAAATGTGATCTCATTGAATCTTCATCAATCCAGCCTTCTTCATTTGCTGAAGCTAAGCCTTCATTTAACATTTTCATTACTTCTAGTTCTGCTACCATTTTGTCATACTTCCTCGCTTTTCTTGACATTTCTTCTTGTTCATTTATATCCATAATAGTATAACAACCATGTCCATTTTTTGTTAAATAAACAGGAGAACCAACAGTAACATCTTCAAGTACTGCGCTGTAATTTCTTAAATCAGAGATAGGTTTTATATTTGGCATATTCTCTCCTCCTTTTATTAAAGTCATTATACTATTATTTTATGTCATATTCAACGTAATATACTTCGTAAAATTTCACTTAACCTTTTATCCAATTTTCATTTGTACCATATCGATAATGAGAAGCACCACATACTTCTTCATTTCCAGCACAATGCCCTTCATCTAATAATTGATTAATTAAAATCTTTACTGAGTAATCGTTGCTATTATAGTAAGACTCATAATCTTTGTAATCTATTGAATGTGTCAATTCTTTTCCACAATCACATTTAACCCAATATGTTACTCTTAAAATCTTTGTTTGTTCTTCCTTTTGAGGTTGTTGTGCATTAGTAGTATTTCCATTTGATGTTGGTTGACTTGGTGTTACAGAAGAAGGCTGATTGATTCCAACAGGTTGTGCCGGTGTTTGTTTTGTTTCAACTTTCTTTTGTATTTTATTTTCATTAGTATTTTGATTACTCGTTTTCTCTTGAGTGTGCACATCACTTTTTACAGATTCTTGTTCTTCCTGAATCGTATTTTCTTCTACTGTTTGTTTGGAAGTATCATTTACAGTTTCATCACTTTCATTGGTTTCATCTTTAGATACATCCTTTTTCTTTGTTTTCTTTTTTGATACCTCTTTTTGTGAAATAACTGCTGCTTTTTTACTTTCTACATGGTTATTCATTGGTAGTGCATTACAAACAACCAACAGTGTAGATAATCCAATAGCTATAATACTGCTTTTTTTCATACTTTCTTCATCTCCTTTTATTCATCATTATTTATTTCATATACAGTTTAGACTTCTGTTTACTTATTATCAAATTTACTATTTCCTTTATTAATTTGTAAAAAGCACATTGTGAAAACACCTATTAATGCACCAATTTGCATTGAAACAATAATAATTATTACTTCCTTCATAATATCCACCTTCCTTCAAAAAAAGACCTACAGTCATTGCTATAGGCCTTTTAACATATTTAGTTCTGATGTTAACTATTAAATTATTTCATTTTATGGTCTTGGTTTTAATCCATAGTAGATACCCAATCTTTCTGCTTTCCTCATTTGATAAGAATAATACAAGCCTGCAAGCGACAAAGTAGGTATTACATTTGCAAGTGTATCAAAATAGTAAACAACTCCAGATAAAACTGAAGAAAATAATCCAGTTGCTGCTCCTGAACCACTTAATTTATCTAATATATTTTTCACAAATCCGAAATACGTACTAGAAATCATCCCTTGTAATCCAGGTTCCAATTGGCTGTTCATATAATCTATTATTTCTTCTTCTTTTGTTTTTCCATTATCTAAAGCACCAGTAAATGCATTATACATTTTGGCACTTGTTGCTAAAATATCAGTACTATTTGTTATTCCAGCTGCATCAAGAGCTGTTATATATTTTGAATACTCATCATCCATATTTTCTTTTATTGATCCAAGCAATTCATTCATAAGTGTATAATTAGCACCATTTTCAATAAAATTCTTTATTCCACTTGTATAAGTTCTAAATGCTTTATAAATAGCGACACCTGCTTGTGCTTTATAAAATTGTTCATATGCATCTATATCATTTTGCGAAATAATATTTGCATATACAGGATGTCCGAAATTTTTTTCATCTGAAAAACTCTTATCATAGTTTATATTTTCAATATAATGAGAGGTATACAAATACAAAATATATATGCTTTCATCATGATTTCCATCGTTATATTCATTATCATATACAGATCTAATATATTTCATTCGATCTTTTTGTTCCCCTTTAGATGCAGGTGGGTTTCCATCATACAAATCTCCACTTCGTGATGATTGTATATTTACTTTTTTTGGTATAGATGTATCGAATAAATTATTTTTATCTAATGATAAATTATCTAATAATTCATCATCCGTTTGAGTTAGTGTAATTAAATTCAATAATTGTCCCGATGTAATACCAGCTGAATTATACTTATCTGAAATATCGATTATTTGATCAGTCACTTCATTTAATGTAATTTCATCTTCCGCATTTACTGTTGGAATAGTTATTAATATCATACCAGCCGTAACAATTCCAATAAGTATTTTTTTAATCATAAGTTTTCTCCTTTCTTTTCTCTTAATCAACATCTAAACTAAATAATGTAAACTGATTATAATTATTAAAACGGACAATCTTTTCCTTTTTATTTTGTAATCTTATTAGATAACTATTTTCTTGATTAACTTCATATGAATCTATTTTTCCAATAATATCTTCAATAACTTTAAAATCTTCTCCAATATCATTCTGATTTTTCATCATAAAAGTTGTATATCCCTTATTTCGACGAACGAGCGAATACTCTTTTGTTTCCAAAACATTACACTCTACATATGCTTTCGTCATGTATAAGTAATTTGCTTGTTTGAAGAAAGAAAAACTTAATCCAGATAACAGCAGAGTAATCGTCCAAAAAATAATAGATATCTTCTTAAAATAAAAATCGAGATAAACTAATTTTCGTCTCAACAAAAGTAATGTAAAATAAACTAAACCATCGAAGGATATTATATTAAGATATTTTTCAGCAATGATAAAAAACAACAAAACTGGGTACAAAATCAAAAAATAATTTTCGCCCAATATCTCATACACTCTATCTGATAGTGTTGGATATATATACTTTTTCAAAGACCTCACAAGAATTCACCTCCATTTTATCTTTATTAAATTTTACTATGTAAGCTTTTTCATTGTCAATTTATATAATTATTCACATACATAAAATAAAAATTGTTTATTTTTTCCTTCTATACTAATATTACTTTTTCCAGTAAGATAACAGGAAAGGGGTTCTTAGGGGAAAACCGAGTCACATTTCCCCACAAAAAACAGACTCCCCCTTCACTAAGTCTGCTGAAATAAAATGTACAAAAAATACAGTTATATATGTAACTGTCATCTTTCTTGCTCTTTATTTCTTCTTTTTGCCCATCCTTTTAAAAGTTTCAATATAACTTCACTTTTTTCTCTAGGCGTATAGTTTTTTGGAAAGTATTCATTAATATCCTCCATTTTAAACGACAATTTTTCTTTCTGATTCGCTTTTTCTTCCGTCATTATTGAATAAATAACATTTTCATCTAGACGATTTTCTCTTGATAACTCCTTCATTCTTATTGTTTGAGCATGTGACGGTGTTAAATCAAGTCCTTCAATATTTTTTACCACAAGTTGTTGATTTTCTTTTGAAAGATATGAAAGTTCCACAGCAGGATTAAATGCAATCTTTTTTCCATCACTTCTTATACCATCGACCATATCACGTAACGGCTCAATTAATTCTGTTAAACGTATAAATCGATGAATTTGATTTTTACTTTTTCTTTCTTCTTCAGCAAGTACCTCAATAGATTTTTTACCTTTTAAATGGTTCCCAACTTGGGAACCATTATCCTTAGGTCTCCCACTTTGTCTAATCATTGCATCTAATTTCATCTTATAAGCAAATCCTCTTTCAGTTGGTAAGATATTTTCCCTTTGTATATTTGAATCAACCATAATAATTGTTGCTTGATCATCAGTAAGTTCTCTTACAATAGCCTGTATCTTTTCTTGACCATTTACCATTGCTGCATTCATTCTTCTGTGACCAGAAATCATTTCGTATCCATGACCATTTGGGTGTGGTCTTATAAGAACAGGAACTAAAATACCATTTTCTGAAATACTTTTTACAAGTTCAGACATTTGTTCATCATTTCTAACTCTAAACGGATGATTTTTAAACTCCTGAATATCTTCGACAGGAACTTCCATTATCTTCTCTAGTTTTGCCTCCTGTCTTTGTTCTTCATTAGTAAATAAATCATCGTACGTAGGAACTCTTATGTCGTTTATGCTCTTTTTCGGCATTTAAGATGACCTCCTTTGTAAAAGCTTCATAAGCTTTAGTTGCCGCACCTTTTGGATCATATTGAAATATGCTTTCTCCTATTCCTGTACTTTCTGCTGCCTTTGTACATCTTGGAATTGTTGTATCAAATACCTTAATATGCCCTCCAAAGTTTTCTCTAACTTCATGTGTGATTTTCTTTGATAGATTGGTTCTTTCATTTGTCATCGTAATCAACACACCTTCAATTTTTAAATCATGATTAAGATTTCTTCTAACCATATTAATTGATCTTAATAAGTCAGCCATACCTTCAACTGCATAAGGCTCTGCCTGTACAGTTATAACAACTTTATCAGAAGCAGTAAGAGCATTAATAGGTAGATTATCCAGTGATGGATTTGTATCTATAATGACATAATCATAGTCATCTCTTACGGTATCAATAAATCTTTTCAATACCGTTTCTCTACACATAGCACTTTCTAATTTAGAATTTATTCCTGCAAGAGAAATATTTGATGGAACAATATCAACATTTTCATTACTGTGAAGTATTAGCTGTTCTCTATCAAGTGGTATATCTTCAATAACTGATACAATAACATCCTTCATAGATAAAGGATATTGTGTACTGTCATAAAATCCAAATGCTTTTGTTGAATGTCCTTGTGGATCTAAATCTAACAGCAATACCTTTTTGTTATTTAATGCAAGACATGCACTTAAACTAACAGATGTCATTGTTTTACCTACACCACCCTTTTGATTTGCTATTGCTATTACTTCGCTCATTTGTAATCACTCCTATCTTTATATATAGCATTAAATTAACCTCCTTTCTTTTTTGCCAATCAATGATTGGCTATGTAAAAAAGCCATCTACTATGATGACTTTTATATGCTATCTTTCTTGTTGTTTATGTTTTGTATTTTTACTGTAGTCTTTTAATGGAACTTTCTTATCCATTACATGCTCCCTTATATTGAAAAATTCATCATGACTTTCACAAGCAATGATATAATCAAAACAAAATTTTCCTTTATCTGTCGATGGCTCAACAGTACTTAGATATCTTTTATCATTAAAAGCAGAATAGATAAAAGCATCTCCAACCTCTAAATCTTTAGCAAGTTTTAGATTGCCTTCATAAAATAACACAAATGGCGGACATGAAACCTGCTTTAAAAAATCAGGATAATTACTATCAAGTATTGTTACGTATTTTGTTTTCAATACTCTTTTTAATTTAATAAATTCATTTTCATCTACAGGTTCTTTTGCCTTTAAAGATTCATATATTTTTTTAAAATCTCCTTCATGCTTCAATGAAAAATAAAGTAACACGTTATCCATATTCTTATCACCTCCTTTATATGAAAAAAGGAGATCCATTTTGAATCTCCTTTGCTTATTAAATTGTTTACTTAGTCCCTTTTAATTTCTAATATGTTATCTAGTTTGTTAGAAAAGCCCTATTTTTGTTAGATAAAAAGTCAAGAAAAGTTCCACACTTTGTTAGAAAGAAAAAAGGATATTCAATAAGCAATAATACCTATCAAACATCCTATTTTTAATAGAAAAACCAATAAAAATGGCGGCACTTATGGGATTTGAACCCATGACCTTACGCTTAGGAGGCGTATGCTCTATCCAGCTGAGCTAAAGCGCCACATCTTTTTTCTGCCCGTTATAGCTCATTTAGGCTAGATACTGCTCTACGCTTAGGAGGCGATTGCATTATCCAGCTATGCTACGAGGACAAAGCCTCTATTATCCTAACAAATATTTATTTAAAATACAATCTATGTATCTAATTCTTTCATTTTATTACGAAAGTCAATGATATCATTAAAAAGCATACGAATGACACAAATCATTGGTACTCCAAGGAACATTCCAATAAAGCCAAAGAAATGTCCAAAGACGGTAATAGAAAGTAAAACCCAAAATGGTGAAATACCAACAACATCTCCTAAAATCTTTGGTCCTAAGAATAAACCATCAAATTGTTGTAAAGCAAAGACAAAAACTAAGACCGCTAAAGCATGAAATAAATCTCCTGTCATCAAGGCTACAAGAACAGCAGGAAACCCACCGATAAATGGTCCAAAATAAGGAATCATATTCGTAATCAAAATAAAGACAGCAAGAATTGGGAAGAATTTTACTTTTAAAATAGCGAGTCCAATAAATGCGATAATACCAATAATTAATGAATCTAAGAATTTTCCATAAATAAATTGTCCAAAGATTTGATGTGATCTAACTGCATAATCATGAATAAGTTCTATTTTTTCTTTTGACATAAAAAGCGAACATAAGCGATCAAAGATACTTACTAATTTTTTTGCTTCAATTAAAACATAAGGTGTAAATATTAAACCTAAAACAGCAGTAATAATCGTACTACCTGCTTTAAAGATTGTCCCAAGTGTCGCAATAGGATCAATAGCTTCAATTGAATTAACATATTTAACAACCATTTCATCTATCTTAATGATAACTTCACTTGCAAGATTGCTTCCTAAATAGGCTTCTAGAGTCTTTTCAAAATTTTTAATATAAAGTGTTAAGTTATCAGCGATATTTACAATGTAATTGACAAGTGCTGGAATGATTGCAATCATTAAAACAACAATAATTAAAACAAAGACAACAAAAACAAAAATAGAAGAAATTGTATGACTATATTTAATAAGCTTTTTATTTTGAAAAGAGTCTAAAAACATTTCAAATTTATAAACCAATGGTTGTAAAAAATAAGCAAGTATTGCTCCTACAATCAAAGGAATAAAAGCTGATAAAATATTGGAAAATAATGAAATATCAAATGTTTTATAAATAAAAATAATAACACACGCACACAAAATAATTCCTACATAATTCTTTACTGTCCTCATTTTAAACCACCTCAAACTTTTTTCCATTATATCACACTCTCTATATTTTTACGATGCTTATTCCAACTTCTTAATAATCTTCTTATATAATAAATACTCATTTTTTCATAAACTTCTTGAGTCTTTAAATCTACTAAACAATAATCTTGTTCATATTTTATAATGGTCAAACCATAATGATATAAACCACTAATGATATCAATATCCAATAAAAAACCTCCTTTACACATTCTATGTATAAAGTGAGGTATTATAATAAATAAATAATAAATAGCTTAAAGACAACAAAAAGCCACCTATAACATCAGAAAAATAATGTACACCTAAATAGATACGACTTAATCCTATTAAAAAAATCATCATCATTAAAAATATTTCTATTACTTTTTTATATTTTAGAGAGCTTTTTTGAACTTCAAGAACTAATAATCCATAACCAATCATTGCTGACATACTATGACCACTTGGGAAACTATAGTTTGTTTCTTTAACTAAATGATATATTTGAGGTGGTCTTGGTCTTTTAACCAAAGCTTTAATTATACGATTCATTCCTTGAATAATTAACAAGTGAATTCCTACCCAAATATCTTTTTTATTTTTTAGAATCACTAAAGTTAAAACAAGAATTACATAAAACCAAGTACTTCCAAGGGTTGAACAAAGTTTAAAAAAGGATGTCATAAAATCACATTTTAAATTTTGAACCAAATGATAAATGAACCAATCTATTGATTGAATGACTTGATATTTAATCAAAAAGTAATCAATGATAAATAAACAAAGAGGAATCATAAATAAAAATTTCTTTTTCATCTTATTCTTCTATTTCTAATTGATAAACTTTTTCAAAGACTTTAATAAGCATACCATAAAGCTTTTCATTACTACTACTAATTAAAAAACCATAAACACGCTTTGTGAGTGCTTTATATAATTTAGGATCATTAAATCCTAAATGTACATTTAAAAGTTCAATTTGTTCCTTTTGATTTGATTTTAATAACAAATAAACAGTAATAACATATACCTTAGATAAATATTCAATAACATAACTTCTTTGTCTTCGGCTCTTTAAAGAATAAACATCATATAAATCCCATAAGCTTTTCATTAAATCAACATAACTATTTGATTTAGAAATATGAATTTTTCGACGTGTTCCATAACAATGGAAAGGAACATTTAAATAATACATTGATTTAATATAAGGAATTGTTCCATAAACTGTTAATTCATTATAAAAAATATTTTCTTCATCTGTATTTATCTTTTTTAAAGTACTTGTTTTAATAATGACTGAACCTAAATCAATTTGAAAATGTTTATGAAACGCTTTAATATTATGCCATTCAAAAATTGTTTCCATTGGAAAAACATTTTTATAAGAGACACGTTTTTCTTTTTCTTGGGGAATAACATATTTATAATCAGTAACAAGCAAATCTAAATTAGCTTGAATTCGAATAAAGTCACGAATCGTTTCAATAACACTTACGAGTGAAGGTTGATCTAAATAATCAAAGCATTGAAGTATTTTGAAATAAAGGCCCTCACTATGTTCTAGAGCTATTTTTAAAAAAGGAACATCTTCCCTTGTTGTAATAACTTTTACAGTTTCAGGATAAGCTTCTTCATATTCTTTAGCTACTTGTAATGTTTCGTCATGTGAATGACGATCGACAATTAATACTTCTACTTCATCTTTCATTAAAAGACATGAATTAATGGCTTTATGCATTTCCATGATTGAGTTATAACAAGGTATACATACTGTTAATAATTTCATAATTTAATCCTCCAAAAATATTTTATCATAATTCATCTATTAGTACACGTATTATTGCATTTCCTTTGATTTTGTGCTATTTTATTAAAGTATTTATAAGGAGGAAATAATATGCATTTTGTCATTAATGTATTTGTTGCTGGAGTATGTTTTATCTCTCTTATTTTATTTAAAGAGATTTTTAATAAAGTTATGAAAGTATTATTAAGTGTTGTTGGATGTGGAACTTTATCTTATGCACTTTCTATCCTTGTTAAAAAATGTGGTGAATGGTTTGGTTGTTGGTCTGGAGATGCTAAATATATTAAAGGCAATTTCTTATGGATCTTACCAATCGTTTTAGTTATTTACATTATTATTTGTTTTATCATTGCTAAAAAAAATAAAGCTTCAAATTAAGCTTTATTTTTTTATACCTACAGCTTTTTTTGCTAAGCTATCTGCGACTTCATTATAGTAATCTCCGCTATGTGCCAATACCTTTTGAAAATAAATATCTATCTCTTTTTTCATTTCTTGTATTGTTTTTACATAATTTTGTGTTTGTTCTTTATTTGCTTTCCATAGACCCGTAGCCCACTTTTCAATACCTTCATAATCATAATAAATGCAAATAGACTCATAATGATGATCAATTGCATAAGCAATAGCTTTCATACATCCTAAAATTTCTCCTGAAACATTTCTCATAGATGCATAATCTGGTTGATTTCCTTTTCCAAGTAACTGTTTAATGACTTGTTGTCCTTCAATTAAAACACAACCATAACCATATTCTTTGGTTTTAATATTATAGCTACCATCAACATAAGCAAGTAATCCTAAATCATTACTCACTTTTCTTTCTTCTTTTTTTATAAATGCTTTTGCCTCTTCTTCATTTGTAAAAGATTTATAAACTGCTCCTGAATAACCATTAACTTGTTCTTTACATTCATCCCATGACATATAAATTCCTGGTTTTTTTCCTTCTTTTACTGCATAAAATTTTGCCATAATAAACTCCTTTGCTTATTCTATTTTATTATAATCATTGAAACAATGATTGTATATCTTTTTTAATTGTTTTAAAATGTATATAGTATATTTAAGTGAGGTAGTAACATGAAACATTGTCTTATTATTATTAATCCATCATCTGGAAAACATATTATTCAAAATAAACTAGATCGTATTATTGGTCAATTAACATTACAAAACATTGTAGAACATTTTGAAATATTTTATACAGAAAAAAAAGATGATGCCTATTATAAAGCAAAAGACTGTGATGAAAATCAATATGATTTTATCATGTCTGTTGGTGGTGATGGTACTTTAAATGAAGTTATTTCTGGAATGGTTGATAGTCATAAAAAAATTCCTTTATGTATTTTAGCAGCAGGTACCGTTAATGATTTTGCTAATTATTTAAATATTCCAAGTTCAGTAAATGGTATTGTGGAAATGATTAAAAATTTCAACGTTATTTCTAGTGATGTTGGGAAAATCAATGACCAATATTTTATTAATGTGGCAGCAGCGGGAATGTTTTCTGATATTTCGTTTGTTGTATCAAAAGAAGAAAAGAAAAAATTTGGTCCTTTAGCTTATTATTTTAAAGGAATGACACAACTTCCTCAACAATTATCAACAAATCTTCATTTAAATGTAACTGTAGATAATGAATCTTTTGAAGAAGATGCTTATATGTTTGCAATTACAAACACTAATCGTGTTGGTGGTTTCGATGGTATTATTCCTTTTGCAGATATCAATGATGGTAAATTAGATTTAGTGATTGTAAAAAGATGTTCAATCACAGATTTAATTGCACTCATTAAAGATTATCGTTTTGGTAAACACGATAAGAGTCCTTTTATCCATTATATTCAAGGACAACATATTCACATTACTTGTGATCAAGATCTTACAATGGATATAGATGGTGAAGAAGGCACACATCTTCCTATTGATGTACATAATTTACAAAAATCAATTCAATTATTAGTTCCTTTAAAATAATATTAAAAAAGAAATCATTGCTTTTCATGATTTCTTTTTTTTGTTTAATGAATTAACTTTAAAACATCATTTTCACTTTGTATATCAAAAATAGATACTGTAAGCTTATTTAGTTTTTCCATCGTACTACTTCTTATCGTATTTTCTGTTTCTTTTGATAAATCTCCTAACTTACATCTTAATTGCATTAATAAAGTATTTTGTTTTTCTTCTAATTTACCTTCAACTCTTCCAACAAGAATACCTTCTTCACGTCCTTCACTTCTAAATCCTTCTGCCATTCTTTCCATTCCTTCGCACATATCCATCTCATCTCCTTCTACAATATCTTTAATCATATCCAAACTTCCTGTAATTATCGCTGCATAAATCAAATTATTGGTATTCATCTTTCTTTTTTGATGTAATTTTATATAGTCTCCCTTATACATTGCTTGAATGGCTTCTATAAAATAGCGTGTTTGTTCATCTTTGATCTTACTTGTATCCATTTCTTTAACATCTACTAAGATGATTTTCCAATCATTAAAGTATTTCTTTAATTCTTCTGGTATTTCAAAATAATCACTGAGTTTTACAGGTACATTCCATTTCTTTGGTCCTGTATAAAAGGCAACCATGATTTGTGGTACTAATCTTTTATACTCTTTATTTTCTAACTGTTTTAAATATTCCAACATTTCATAGATGGCACATCTAACCACCATTGCTTGATCAACACTACTTTGATGTTCTACTCCTAGTATACAGTAGATTCCATTAACATCACTTTTAACAACAATATCTCTTCTTCTTTTTTTATCCTCTATTCTTTTTAAATCATTGATAATAAAAGCTGTATCGTTTTCATAGTACACAAGATTTTCAGGATGAATGAGTTGTTCTCCTTCAAATACAACTGCATTAATAAAAGATGCAAAACTGACATCATTACTTAAAAATGTCCGACATGCACTATCAGAGGTTACCTTATTGATGGGTATCATACACATTACCTACTTTCTATTGAGTTGAAGTAACGTCATCTAGATTTATTACAAGTAGATTATAACATGTATGTACTTAATATTTGTCTCAAGTTTGTCTCAAATTTGTCTCACAAATGTCTCATTTCTTATACTTATTTTATCTTTCAATTTTTCTTCTTTCAATGGACATTTAGTCCAAAGAAAAAGCTATTGATGGATTAATCCATTTCAATAGCTCCTGTATATAATTGATAATATTTACCTTTTTCTTTAATCAATGATTGATGATTTCCTCTTTCAATAATATGACCTTGTTCTAAAACCATAATACAATCACTATTTTTAATCGTTGATAAACGATGGGCAATAACTAAAGTTGTTCTACCATGCATTAATTTATCCATACCATCTTGTACAAGTTTTTCTGTACGAGAATCAATCGATGAAGTTGCTTCATCTAAAATCAATGCTGGTGGATTAGCAACAGCAGCACGGGCAATCGCTAATAATTGTCTTTGTCCTTGAGATAAATTAGCTCCATCTCCTGTAAGCATTGTTTGATAACCCTCTGGTAAATGTTTTACAAATAAATCAGCATTAGCAAGTTTTGCTGCCTCAATACATTCTTCATCCGTAGCATCAAGACGACCATAGCGAATATTATCCATAACTGTTCCAGTAAATAAATGTGTATCTTGTAATACCACACCTAATGATCTTCTTAAATCATCTTTTTTTATCAATTTAATATCAATACCATCATAAGTAATTGATCCTTTTTGAATATCATAGAAACGATTAATTAGGTTAGTAATCGTTGTTTTACCTGCACCTGTCGCTCCAACAAAGGCAATCTTTTCACCAGGATTTGCATAAACGTCAACATTGTGTAAAACCATACGATCATCAAAATAACCAAAATCAACACCTTCTAAACGAATATCACCTTTCATTTCTACAAGTTCAACTTGTCCATCCTTGCGTGGATGTTTCCAAGCCCAGTGTCCTGTTCTTTTATCTGTTTCAACCATTTTTCCATCAACAGTTTCTACACGACATAAAGTAACAACACCTTGATCGTCTTCACTTTCTTGATCTAATAAATCAAAAATACGTCCTGCACCTGCTTGTGCCATCGCTACAGCATTGATTTGTTGAGAAATTTGTCCAATTGGTTGATTAAAGCTTTTATTAAGTGTTAAGAAAGCAACAAGTGTCCCAATTGTAAGTGAGAAATGTCCATTTAAAGCAAGAATTGCTCCTACGATGGCACAAATAATATAAGAAACATTTCCTAATTGAACCGTAACTGGCATTAAGATATTCGCAAATTTATGAGCTTGATAAGCACTTTCTCTTAATTCATCATTTAATTTTCTAAAATCAGCAATAGCTTGTTCTTCGTGATTGAACACTTTAACAACTTTTTGACCTGAAATCATTTCTTCAATATAACCATTAACTTTACCTAAATCATTTTGTTGTTTAACGAAGAATTTTCCTGATAAAGAACCAAGTTTTCTTGAAACTACAAGCATTACCATTAACATACATACACTTAATACAGTTAAAGGAATATTTAAGATAATCATTGAGACAAATGTTGTCACAATTGTCATACAACTTGAAATAAGTTGAGGAATTGATTGAGAAATCAATTGTCTTAAGGTATCAATATCATTTGTATAGACTGACATTGTATCTCCATGAGGAGTTCTGTCAAAATAACGAATTGGTAAAGATTCCATATGTTCAAACATATCAATTCTTAAATCTCTTAAGAACCCTTGTGTTACATAAACCATAATACGGTTAAAGGTAAAGGCACATACAACCCCACAAGCATATAAACAAGCTACACGAATTAAAGCATGTAATAATCCACTAAAATCAGGAGAAGAGCTCTTTAATAAAGGAACAATATAATCATCAATCAATGTTTGCATAAACATTGTTCCTTGAACATTAAATAAAGCATTTCCAATAATACATAAAACAACAACAATTAAATGAATCTTATATTTACTCCATAACATCTTAAGTAAACGTTTCATTGTTCCTTCTTTCATTATTTTTCCTCCTTTCCTTTCATTTGTGTTTCATAAATTGTACGATAAATTTCATTTGTTTCTAATAAATTTTCATGTGTATCAAATCCATCAACTACTCCATCATTTAAAACAATAATACGACTTGCATTTTGTACTGATGAAATACGTTGAGAGATAATAATTTTAGTTGTATCAGGGATACGTTCATTAAATGATTCTTGAATACTTGCATCTGTAGCAGTATCAACTGCACTTGTTGAATCATCTAAAATTAAGATTTTAGGATTTTTAAGTAATGCTCTTGCAATACATAAACGTTGTTTTTGTCCACCAGATACATTTGAACCACCTTGTTCAATATACGTATTATAACCATCTTCAAAACGATCAATAAACTCATCAGCACAAGCTAAACGACAAGCTTCTTTACATTCTTCTTCTGTGGCATTTTCATTACCCCAACGTAAGTTTTGTAAGATTGTTCCACTAAATAAAACGTTCTTTTGTAAGACAACAGAAACTTCATCTCTTAAAACTTCAAGGTCATAATTACGCACATCTTGTCCGCCAACAACAACGCTACCTTCGTCAACATCATATAAACGAGAAATAAGGTTGACCAAACTACTTTTAGCACTTCCAGTACCACCAATAATTCCAATTGTTTCACCACTTTTGATATGTAGATCTACATCTTTTAAAACAGCTTCTCCACTACCATGTTTATAAGAAAAAACAACATGATTGAAATCAATTGAACCATCTTTTACTTCAGTTAAAGCTTCTTGAGGAGATACTAAATCAGATTGTTCATTAATAACTTCAGCAATACGTCTTCCTGAAGCAAGTGACATTGTAATCATAACAAATGCCATTGAAAGCATCATTAATGACATCATAATGTTCATTACATAACTAAATAAACTTGTAAGTTCACCTGTTGTAAGGGTTCCTCCTACAATCGCTTTAGCACCTAACCATGAAAGCATTAAAATTGAACCATAGACAGCAATTAACATTGCTGGGTTATTATAAGATAAAACAGATTCTGCTTTAACAAATAATTTATAAATATTTTGTGCTGCTTTTCTAAATTTTTCATTTTCATATTTTTCTCTAACAAAAGATTTAACAACACGAATACCTACAACGTTTTCTTGAACACTTTCATTTAAAGTATCATATTTAGGAAAAACATCATTAAAGTATTTTGTAGCATGATACATAATTGTTACAAGCACAGCTACTAAGAAAACAATGGCAACAACAAAAATCATACTTAATCTAAAGTTGATCATCATTGCCATGGTAAGGGCACAAATAAGTGACATTGGCGCACGAATGCACATACGAATAATCATTTGATAAGCCATTTGCACATTTGTCACATCTGTCGTTAAACGTGTTACAAGTCCTGCAGTACTATATTTATCAATGTTTGAAAAAGAGAATGTTTGAATGTTTGTATACATGGCATCTCTTAAATTGGCTGCAAAACCCGTTGAAGCTTTAGCTGCATGGTTACCAGCTAAAAAACCAAGTGATAATGTTCCAAGGGCAATAACAAACATCAAAGCCCCATATTTTGTGACATTTGACATGTTTCCCGCTTCAATTCCTTTATCAATTAAACTTGCCATAAGTAAAGGAATCATAATTTCTAAAACAACTTCTAATGCTGCAAATAACATTGTAAGTAAAGAATCTTTTTTATATTCTTTAATTTGTTTCATTAAAGTTTTGACCATAATTTACTTCCTTTCCTATTCATTACCGAACTTATGAATATTTATAAACCTTCTTTAATGTTATTAATTAACTTATCTGAAATTTTAATAAATGCATTAATTTCATCATCAGATAAATCTTTAATTAATTGTTGATGCATTTTTCTCATCTTATCTTCAATATTACGATTGTGTTGCCTTGAAGCTTCTGTTAAAACAATCTTCTTTAATCTTGCATCATAATCCACTTCTTCTCTTGTAATCATTCCATTTTTACACATCAATTTCAACATTTCTGATGTTGTAGAACGATTAATTGAAAATTCTTTTTCTATATCTTTAGGAAATGTATCAAGACCTATATACTCTCTTTCTTCAACAAAACCAATAATCCAACAATGCATTAATGTTGCACGATCAGGACGTCCCGTCTGCTTATCCATTGTTTTTCTCATAAGATTATTTAGAGTCTTAATACGATGTCCAATTGGATCTCTATACATATAACTCCTCCTATATTGTTCGGCTACGAATTGTATGGTAACATACATTTTTTGATTTGTAAAGTATTTCATAGAAGTTCATAGTTTTTCGTTGTATAATAATGAAGAAAGTGAGGAAGACAAATGGAAATTAAAGAAAGATTTTTAAATTACGTCAGTTTTGATACACAATCTGTTGAAAATTCACAAACAGTTCCTTCAACATCAAAACAATTAAAATTAGGAAAATATCTTGTTGAAGAACTTCAATCATTAGGAATTGAAAATGCTCTTTTAAATGAATATGGTGTTGTTTATGGAACTATACCTTCAAATAATAATCATCAAGGAGACGTTATAGGATTTATTGCTCATATGGATACTTCTCCTGATGCAAGTGGTAAAGATATTCATCCACAAATTATCAAAGATTATCAAGGTCAAAAAATTACTTTAAATGAAGATAAAGAACTTTATCTAGACCCTGAACAATATCCTCAACTCTTACAACTTATTCATCATGATTTAATTACTACAGATGGAACAACTTTATTAGGAGCTGATGATAAAGCTGGTATTGCAATCATTATGCAAATGGTGGAATATATTTATAATCATCCAGAATTTAAACATAATGATATTCAAATTGCTTTTACACCAGATGAAGAAATTGGTTGTGGAAGTAATCATTTTGATGTGAAATACTTTAATGCTGATTATGCCTATACAATTGATGGAGGAGATATTCACATTGTTGAATATGAAAACTTTAATGCTTTTTCAGCAAAAGTGAATATTCATGGTAGAAGTATTCATCCTGGAAGTGCTAAAAATAAAATGGTTAATTCTACACGTGTTGCTTATGAATTTGATTCATTATTACCAGTTCATATGCGTCCTGAATCTACTGAAGGCTATGAAGGTTTCAATCATCTTCATGCTATTCAAGGAACTTGTGAAAAAACAACAATGGATTATATAATTCGAAATCATGACTTACAACAAGCAAAAAAACAATGTCAAGAATTTATTGACATTGCTGAATTCTTAAATAAAAAATATGGTTATCAAATTATTGATTTAACAATTACTGAAAGCTACTTAAATATGAAAGAAGCTTTAAAAGATCATATGTTTATTGTTGAACAAGCATTAGCTGCTATTAAAGAAAATGGCTTAGAAGCCTCTTGTTCACCAATTAGAGGTGGAACAGATGGTGCACGTTTAACATTTATGGGACTTCCTTGTCCTAATCTTGGTACAGGTGGTTTTAACTATCATGGACCTTATGAATATTGTTCCTTAACAATGATGGAAAAACAAGTCGAAATATTACTTCATATTTTAAAAAATACTACTAAATAAAAAAGTTTAGAGTTTTCGCTCTAAACTATTTTTTTGTCCATTTTTCAAATTCTTCATCAGTAGCTAAAACATAATGAGTTCCATCTACTAAATGTTCAGTACCTTTTGTATAATCGACTCCACTTTCTTTATAATCGTAAGTAAATGATTTACGTACTTTTTCTACACGTGGATTAGGATGAGGAATTGCACTTAATAATGATTTTGTATATGGATGAATTGGATTATCAAAGATTTCTTCAGTAGTCCCTGTTTCTACTAAATGTCCTAGGTGTAATACCCCAATTTTATCACTAATATATTTAACCATTGATAAGTCATGCGCAATAAATAAATATGCAATTCCTGTTTCTTTTTGAATCTTTTTCATTAAGTTAACAACTTGTGCTTGAATAGAAACGTCTAACGCTGAAATAGCTTCATCAGCAATAATTAAATCAGGATTCATAATTAAAGCTCTAGCAATTCCAATACGTTGTCTTTGTCCACCTGAGAATTGATGTGGATAACGAGAAGCATGTTCTCTTGATAAACCTACAAGTTCAAGAATTTCATAGATTTTTTCATTTCTTTCTTCGATAGAAGAATAAGATTTATGAATATCTAAACCTTGACCAATGATATCAATAACTTTTTTACGTGGATTTAAACAAGCCATTGGATCTTGGAAAATCATTTGCATCTTAGTATGTAATTCTTTAGCAGTTGCTTTATCTAATTTTCCACCAATTTCTTTACCATTAAAAACAATTGATCCAGAAGTTGGTTTATATAAACGAATAATACTTCTACCAGTAGTTGATTTACCTGAACCAGATTCACCTACTAAACCATAAGTTTCACCTGGCATAATATCAAAGGAAATACCATCTACCGCTTTTACAGTAAAGTTACGATTAATTTTAAAATGTTGTTTTAAATCTTTAACGACAAGGATAGGTTCTTTCTTTTCCATTATTCAACACCCTCCTTTTTCATTTTTTCTAATCTGTTTTTTAATTCAGTTGGCATTTCAACCTTAGGTGCTTTTTCATGCATTAACCATGAAGCAACTTTATGAGTTGTACTACCAGGTACTTTAAACATTGGTGGTTCAAGTCTTAAATCAATATTTAAAGCATATTTATTACGTGGAGCAAAAGCATCACCTTTTACTTCATGTGCTAAGTTTGGTGGAGTACCTGGGATTGTATATAATTCATCATCATCTGTATCTAAATCAGGCATAGATGAAAGTAATCCCCAAGTATATGGATGACGTGGATCATAGAAAATTTCATCAATTGTTCCAGTTTCTACGATTTTACCAGCATACATAACGTTTACATAATCAGCTACTTTAGCAACAACACCTAAGTCATGTGTGATATAAATAACTGATAAATCTTTTTTCTTTTGAATATCTTGAATTAATTCAAGAATTTTAGCTTGGATAGTAACATCCAATGCAGTTGTAGGTTCATCACAAATTAAAACATAAGGATCACAAGATAAAGCAATTGCGATAACAATTCTTTGTCTCATCCCACCAGATAATTGGTGAGGATAGTTTTTCATACGTTTTTCAGCATTAGTAATACCTACTAATTGTAATAATTCAACTGCTTTTTTATAAGCTTCTTCTTTTGGTGTATTGTAATGATGAATCATTGGTTCCATGATTTGATTTCCAATTGTCATTGTAGGGTTTAATGATGTCATTGGATCTTGGAAAACCATTGCAATCTTACGACCACGGATTTCGCTTTGCATTTCTTTTTCACTTAACTGACAAATATCTTTAGTAATTTTCTCACCAGTTTGTTCATCAGTCCAAGTATAGTTGATAGAACCTCCGTCAATAGAACCATTACCAGCCATAATACCCATGATTGCTTTAGTAGTAACTGACTTACCTGATCCAGATTCACCAACGATAGCGATTGTTTCACCTCTATATAAATCTAAGTTAACACCACGAATTGCATTAACAGTTCCACTATCAGTTTTAAAAGAGATATTTAAATCTCTGACTTCTAATATTTTTTCTCTTTCTGCCATAATTACATCTCCTTCATAGTTGGATCAAGTGCATCACGAAGTCCATCACCAAATAAGTTGAAACTTAACATTAAGATAGAGAAAATAATAACTGGAATTACCATCATGTAAGGGTAGATAGTAATTGAGTTAAATCCATCATTAATCAATGTACCTAATGAAGCCATTGGAATTGGTAAACCTAAACCAACGAATGATAAGTATGCTTCATAGAAAATTGCATTTGGAATAGACATCATAATCATAATAATCATTTGACTATAAATATTTGGTAAAATTTCTTTAAAGATAATAAATAAGTTACTAGCTCCTAAAGTACGTGAAGCTAAAACGAATTCTTCTTCTTTTACTCTTAAAACTTGAGCTCTTGTAATACGTGACATACCAATCCATTCAGTAAATGATAAAGCCATGATAATTGTGAATAATGATGCTTTCATTACCATTAATAACAATGTTAATATTACTAAAGTTGGGATAGAGTTTATGATTTCTTGAATTCTTTGCATTACTGAATCAACTTTACCTCCAAAATAACCAGAGATAAGTCCGTATGTCATACCTACAATCACATCAATGAAGATTGCGACTACAGCAATAAATAATGAATATCTTGTACCTGTCCAAACACGTACAAATAAATCACGCCCATAAGTGTCTGTACCAAAGAAATGTTCAGCACATGGCGAAATACTTGCAATTTTTGTATTGATTGCATCAAATTTATAAGATGAAAACATTGGTGCAAAAATTGCAAATACTGCGATAACTAAAATACAAATTAAACCGATAACGGCACCTTTATTCTTTTTAAAACGATTTAAAGAATCTTTCCAAGCAGGAAGTGATGGAGCAACAACGTCTTTAGTAATGTCTTGTTTATCTCCAACGAATTCAAAATCGTCTGGTAAAAATTCAATCTTTTCTAAATCCATTATTAATCATCCTTTCCTAATCTAATTCTTGGATCAATAATTCCATAAGAAATATCAATAATTAACATCATAAAGATATACATTGCTGCATATAAGAATGAACAAGATAAAATGATGTTATAATCATTTGATAAAATACTATTAATTAATAACTTACCTAACCCAGGAACAGAACAAATTTTTTCTACAACCATAGTACCTGTCATTAAGTTTACTAAAATAGGTCCTAAAATTGTGATTACTGGAATTAAAGCATTACGTAAAGCATGTTTGAAAATTAAAGTTTTACGATCTAATCCTTTTGCTTTTGCAAGAGTCATATATTCACTTGTTAAAACTGAAACCATTTCAGTACGTGTAAAACGTGCAACGTTTGCAATAACACCGACAGATAAAGCTAAAATTGGCATAATTGATGATTTAATTGCATTCGATGAACTATATGAAGTTGGTAACAATCTTAATTTTGAAGCAAATAATAATAAAATTAACATTGCAAATACGAATGATGGGATGGAAACCCCAATTACAGAAATAACAGTAGCAATTGTATCCCAAATTGTATTTTTATGTAATGCAGCAAATACTCCTAAGAACATACCAATAACTGTTCCAATAATTACTGCACATAAACCGTAAATCATAGATAATTTTGCAGCACTTCCTACAAGTGAAGATACTTGCATATCTTTATATAAGTTAAATGAAACACCGAAATCCCCTGTTAACATATTTTGAATATAACGTACGAATTGAACCGGAATTGGTTGATCCAATCCATATTGTGCTTCAATAGCAGCTCTGGCTGAAGCACTTAGTTTTTCATTGTTAATTGGAGAACCTGGTAAAAATTTAACCATTAAAAATAATACCATTAAAATAACGAATAAAGTAATTAACGAAATAACTAAACGTTTTCCGATATATTTTAAGGTTGAATTACTCATCTTTTTTCCTCCTATATTTATTTAAAAAAGAAACACAATACAGAATACTATATTGTGTTGTCTTCTCTATGTTCTTTTTTAGATTGAACTATTTTGATACATATTCGAATGTATATGGAACACCAACTGGTTTAATACCTAAGTTTTTAACTTTTGTATTTTGTAAAGTAGCAGTTCCTTTTTCGAATACTGGAATATATCCTAAATCTTCACATAAGATTTTTTCTGCATCGATCATTAATTGCCAACGAGCATTAGCATCAGTTTCACTGTTAACTTTTCCCATGATTGAATCATATTCAGCATTTGACCAATGACCATAGTTGTTATTGTTGTCAGTTAAAGCTAATGTTAAGTAAGTTGTAGGATCACCATAGTCAGGTCCCCAACGAGTTACTGATAAATCGAAATCTCCATTCTTTTGTTTATTGTAGATACGATCTTGTTTAGTAGTAGCAACCATTTCAATTTTTAATCCTTTTAAGCTAGAGAAAGCATTTTGTAAATAAGTTGCAAATACATCCATTGGAGATTCATCTGTCCCATAAGTTAATCTTAAAGTAATTTCAGATTTTCCTAATTCTTTTAATCCTTCATCTAAAGCAGCTTGTGCAGCTTTTTTGTCATATGAAGTATATGTTGCAGCTTCATCACGGAAATCTTTTCCTTCTGGAGAAATTGATAATCCTGAAGGTACGAAACCTTTAGCAGCTTGTGAACCGTCTTTTAAAACATTTTCACATAAGTCTTTTCTGTTGATAGCTAATGATAAAGCTTTTCTTACATTTAAGTTAGCTAAATCAGCATTTTCTAAGTTTGGTTGAACGTAGAATAAGAATCCTTCAGAAATATTTTTGAATGATTCATCTTTTTTGTATTTATCAACTAAGTCTGAGTTGATAATAGCGAAATCAGTTTCACCTGCTTCAAAAGCTTGAGCAGCAACTTTTGGTTCTTGAACTAATTTCATCACTAATTTGTCGATTTTTACATCTTTAGCAGCATAGAATTTATCATTTTTTTCGAATTCAGCTACTGAACCTGGTTCCCAGTTTGTCATAACGAAAGCACCGTTACCTAAAATAGAATCAGCACTCTTACCATATTTATCACCTTGTTTTTCACAGAATTTTTGGTTAATTGGATAGAAACATGGGAATGACATTAATTCATCAAAGAACGAAACTCTTGTAGTTGTAGTAATTTCTAACGTTTTGTCGTCTACAGCTTTTACCCCTAATTTGTTTAAGTCTTCATCAGTTAAATCTTGTTCTGCATCGATTTTATCTGATAATTCTTGAGCACCTGCGATGCTAGCAATACCATCACAGAACATGTAATAGTAGTTTCCTTTCTTTTTGAAAATTCTTTGCCATGCATAAACGAAATCGTTTGCTGTCACAGCATCACCATTAGACCATTTAGCATCTCTTAATTTATAAGTGTGTGTTAAACCGTCTTCTGAAACTTCTGAAGATTTAGCAATACCATATGTAGTAGTACCATCTTTAGCAGGTTTCATTAGCCCATCAATAATTGCATGTAATGCAGTAAATGAGCATCCGTCTTCGGCATCTGATGAGTCTAAATTTTTGATATCTAATTCACTTGAATAAGTGTAAGTAGATGAATCATCACTAGATCCCCCACACCCAGCAAGAGTTAGAGCCATCATAGCACAAAGTACCATAGATAATAATTTTTTCATTTTTTCTCTTCCCTTCTATAAATCACCTTTGTATACACTAATACGTATACAATAAAAATTTATGCTTTAATATTAGTACAATGCGTTATAGAAGTCAATAAAAAAGACGAACTTTGTATACAAAATTGCATTAGTGTTTATACAAAAAATATATTTTTCAATCTACATTCAAGAACAAAATAGCACAATTGTTTTTTATACATTAATTGTTGACGTTTATATTAATTAGAAGACAACATATTTTTTTATTCTTTTTTAAGAAGAAACACAATACCGAAATATTGTGTTTCTGTTAATTTTATCGACTATTTTGATACATATTGGAATGTATATGGAACACCTACAGGTCTAATTACTAAACCTTTTACATCTTTATTTTGTAAAGTTGCAGTACCTTTTTCAAATACTGGGATGTAACATAAATCATCCATCATAATTTTTTCTGCATCAATCATTTCTTTCCAACGAGTATTAGCATCAGATTCATTAGCAACTTTATCCATTAATGCATCTAATTCACTGTTTGTATATTTACCATAGTTGTTACCATTAGTAGAAATACCCATTGTTAAGTAAGTTGTAGGATCACCATAGTCAGGTCCCCAACGAGTTGTAGCTAAATCATAATCACCATTTTTTTGTTTGTTGTAGATACGATCTTGTTTAGTAGTAGCTACCATTTCTACTTTAATACCATCTAATTTACTTAAAGCGTTTTGTAAATAAGTTGCAAATACATCCATTGGAGATTCATCTGTACCATAAGTTAATCTTAAAGTAATTTCAGATTTTCCTAATTCTTTTAATCCTTCATCTAAAGCAGCTTGTGCAGCTTTTTTGTCATATGAAGTATATGTTGCAGCTTCATCACGGAAATCTTTTCCTTCTGGAGAAATTGATAATCCTGAAGGTACGAAACCTTTAGCAGCTTGTGAACCGTCTTTTAAAACATTTTCACATAAGTCTTTTCTGTTGATTGCTAGTGAGATTGCTTTTCTTACATTTAAGTTAGCTAAATCACTATTTTGGAAGTTTACTGAAATATAGAATAAGTAACCTTCATTAATTTGTTTGAATGAATCATCTTTTTTGTATTTATCAACTAAGTCTGAGTTGATTGGAGCAAAATCAGTTTCACCAGCTTCGAATGCTTGAGCAGCAACTTTTGGATCTTGAACTAATTTCATTACTAATTTATCAATTTTAACTGTTTTAGCATCATAATATTTATCATTTTTTTCAAATTCAGCTACTGAACCTGGTTCCCAGTTTGTCATAGTGAAAGCACCATTTCCTAAAATAGTTTTAGCACTCTTACCATATTTATCACCTTGTTTTTCACAGAACTTTTCATTAATTGGATAGAAACATGGGAATGACATTAATTCATCAAAGAATGAAACACGAGTAGTTGTAGTAACTTCTAATGTTTTATCATCGATAGCTTTAACACCCATTGCATCTAAATCTGCATCTGTAATATCTTCTTCATTGTCAATTTTATCTGACATTTCTTGTGCCCCTACAATACTTGCAATACCATCACAGAACATGTAGTAATATTGACCTTTCTTTTGGAAGATTCTATGCCAAGCATAAACGAAATCATTTGCAGTAACAGGATCACCGTTAGCCCATTTTGCATCTTTTCTGATTTTGTAAGTATGAGTTAACCCGTCATCTGAAACTTCAGAAGATGAAGCAACACCATTTACGACATTACCTTTCTTATCTGTTTTCATAAGCCCATCAATAACAGCATGCATTGCTGTAAATGAGCATCCGTCATCGGCATCTGATGAATCTAAGTTTTTGATATCTAATTCACTTGAGAAAGTGTAAGTAGATGAATCTCCTCCTGATCCCCCACAACCAGCAAGAGTTAGAGCCATCATAGCACAAAGCACCATTGATAATAGTTTTTTCATATTCTCTCTTCCCTTCTTAAATTATCTTTTGTGCAATAAATCGACATATTGTATACAATCTATCGATTTATTAACTTCATAATAGCGGATTAGTCTTTAAAAGTCAATACTATTTTGCATATTTGTATACAATACAATATATAAATTTATTAATATGATAGCTTTTTATCAAAAAAGACATAATATTTTCTCATTATGCCTTTTCTCTTTTTATTCAGTTTTTTCTACATATTCAAAAGAAATTGTTCTACATGGTTTAATAACTAGATTTTTTACTTTTGGATTTTGTAATGTTGCCGCTCCTTTTTCAAAAACAGGAATATATGCATAATCATCTAGTAAGATTTTTTCTGCATCTTTCATTTCTTGCCAATGTTTATTCACATCTGATTCAACCCCTACTTGACCTACAAGTTGATCATATTCACTATTAGACCATTTTCCATAGTTGTTACTATTTGTTGATAATGCAATTGTTAAATAAGTTGTAGGATTTCCATAATCCGGTCCCCAACGAGTTGTAGCTAAGTCATAATCACCATTTTTTTGTTTGTTGTAGATACGATCTTGTTTAGTAGTAGCTACCATTTCTACTTTAATACCATCTAATTTACTTAAAGCGTTTTGTAAATAAGTTGCAAATACATCCATCGGTGATTTATCTGTACCATAAGTAATTCTTAATGTAATTTCAGATTTTCCTAATTCTTTTAACCCTTCATTCAACAAATCTTGAGCTTGTGCTTTATCATAAAACGTAAAATCACCAGAATCTTTTCTAAAATCTACACCACATGGGCTTGTAGCTAAGACTGAAGGAATAAATCCTTTAGCAACTTGTGCACCATCTTTTAAAACATTTCCACATAAATCTTTTCTATTAATAGCATATGAAATGGCTTTTCTTACATTTAAATTTGCAAGATCTTCATTTTTAAAATTTATTGAGATATAAAATAAAAAGCCATCATAAACTTGTTTAAAAGAGTCATATTCTTTATATTTATCAACTAAATCAGAATTAATTGGCGCATAATCTGTTTCACCTGCTTCAAAAGCTTGTGCAGCTACTTTAGGTTCTTGGACAAGTTTCATCACAAGTTTTTGAAGCTTTACATGTTTTTGATCATAATAGTTTTCATTTTTTTAAATTCAGCTACTGATCCAGGTTCCAAATTAATCATCTTAAAAGCTCCATTACCTAAAATTGTTTTAGCACTTTTACCATATTTACTTCCTTGTTTTTCAGCAAATTTTTCATTAATTGGATAGAATGGTGGAAAAGCAAGCAATTTATCTAAAAACGAAACGCGTACTGTTGTTTTTACTTCTAATGTATAACCATCCAATGCTTTTACACCCATAGAATTTAAATCATCATCTGTAAGTTCTTCACCAACATCTATTTTATCTGATAATTCTTGTGCACCTTGAATGCTTGCTATACCATCAGCAAACATATAATAATAACTGCCTTTTTTCTTAAAGATTCTTTGCCATGCATAAACAAAATCATGAGCTGTCACAGGATCCCCATTATCCCACTTAGCATCTTTTCTCAGTTTATAAGTCCATCATCAGATACTTCTTCACTTTTTGCTATTCCATAAGTGATATTTCCCTTTTTATCAGTTTTCATTAAACCATCAATAACCGCATGAATTGTTCGAATTGAACATTGATCATCAACATCCGAAGAATCTAAATTCTTAATATCTAATTCACTTGAATAAGTATAAGTTGATGCATCTTCTTTATCGTTGCCCCCACAACCTGTTAATGATAAAACCATCAAACAACAAAGAAACAGCGATATTATTTTTTCATATTTCCTTTCTCCTTTTCTTCATAATTTAACCATATCCTACTTCTTTTCAAGAGTCACAAAATTATATATCCGCTTCCATTTTTTATTAAAAAAAGAAGTAGATTTCTCTACTTCATTATTTAACTACACTCATAGCAAGAGCTAAAGCACCTACAACACCGGCATTATCCCCAAGACCAGGATAAACAATATAATCCTTAATTTTATCTGTTGTTACTTCATCTTTTTGAATATAACCATTTAAGAATTCTTGAGTATATTTATGAATCATTGGGAATAGTTGTTTTTGATGCATAACACCACCACCAAGAATAATTTTCTTAGGTGAAAGAGTTAAAATATAATTTGCCATCGCTTGTCCAATATAATAAGCTTCTAAATCCCATGCTGGATGATCTTCTGGAAGTTCACTTCCTTTTACTCCCCATCTTGCTTCAATGGCAGGACCAGCTGCTAAACCTTCAAAACATGTTCCATGATATGGACATTTTCCTGAATATTTATCATCTTCTCTAACAATCATTTTCATATGTCCCATTTCCGGATGAAGTAACCCGTGTACAAGTTTACCACCAACAACGGCTCCTCCACCAATTCCTGTTCCAATTGTAAGATAAAGGGCACTGTCTAATCCTTTTGCCACACCAAATGTTGCTTCACCTAAAGCAGCCCCATTAACATCTGTATCAAAAGCCATAGGAATGTCATATCTTTCTTTTAGAGCACCCATAATATTATAATTGTTCCATCCTGGTTTAGGTGTTGTTGTAATATAACCATAAGTTGGACTTGTAAGATCTGGATCAATCGGTCCAAAGCTTCCTACACCTAATGCTTCAATTTCTTTTCCATCAAAGAATTTAAAAACATTTTCCATTGTTTTTTCAGGTGCTTCTGTAGGAAATGATTCTCTTTCTAAAACTTCTCCTTTTTCATTTCCAATACAAACTACAAATTTAGTTCCACCTGCTTCAATTGCTCCTAATTTCATTATTATAATCTCCTTTTTTTCCTTTACTCTTATTTTAAACAACTCTAATTATAAAGTAAATATGCAATTATAAATTGAAAAAGAGTTACATGATTTAGATGATAAATCTAAATTCATGAACTCTTTTTTCATTAATTATCTAAATAACGTGTATAACGATCTACATGTAATAATCTTTTTGCATTTTCTACACGTTCTTTAACTGGAGGTTTAATTCCTTCTAATTGATATGGAATATTCAATTCCTCCCATTTAAATACACCTAAAGTATGATAAGGAAGAATTTCAACACGATAAACATTTGAAAGTGTAGAAATAAAATGATCTAATTCAATTAAATCTTCATCATAGTCACTTCTTTCAGGAACAAGAACATGTCTAATCCAAATTGGTTTATCAATTTCAGATAAATATCTTGCCATATCAAGAATATTTTCATTACTTCTTCCTGTTAAAAGCTGATGTCTTTCATTATTAATTTCTTTAATATCTACAAGTAATAAATCTGTATACTCCATAAGTTCATTAAACTTAGAAAAGAAAGGTTCTTCTCTCGTGAAACATCCTCCACTGGTATCAATACACGTATTAATTCCTTCTTTTTTAGCAAGTTTAAATAACTCTAAAACAAAATCGATTTGAGCTAAAGGTTCTCCACCACTAATCGTAATGCCCCCTTTTTTACCCCAATATGTTTTGTATTTCATTGCTTGTTGAAGCGCTTTTTCAGGAGTATATTCTTCGTATTTCTTTGAACCCCATGTATCAGGATTATGACAAAATTGACATCTTAAAGGACATCCATGTAAGAAATAAATATAACGTACTCCTGGACCATCGACTGATCCAAAGCTTTCTATTGAATGAATTCTACCAATTGTTTCCATTTTTCCTCCGTAACAAAACAACCTCATAAGAGGTTGTTTTCATTATTTGATTAAGTTATTGATTACATATGTTCATGACAAGTTCTTGCGATAACGTCTAATTGTTGTTCACGAGTTAAGTCAATGAATTTAACAGCATATCCAGATACACGAATTGTGAAGTTTGCATATTCTTCTTTTTCTGGATGTTCCATAGCATCAATTAATTTTTCAGTTCCAAATACGTTAACATTTAAGTGATGAGCACCTTGTTCAAAATATCCATCCATAACTTGTACTAAGTTATTAACTCTTTCACCTTCATCATGTCCTAAAGCATCTGGGTTGATTGTTTGAGTATTAGAAATACCATCTAATGCCCATTCATATGGTAATTTAGCAACTGAGTTTAATGAAGCTAATAAACCATTTTGTTCTGCACCATAAGATGGGTTAGCACCTGGTGATAATGGTTCACCTGCTTTACGTCCATCAGGTAATGAACCTGTAGCTTTACCATAAACAACGTTTGAAGTGATTGTTAAGATAGAAGTTGTTGGTTCTGAATCTCTATAAGTATGATGTTTTTTGATTTTAGCTAAGAATTCACCTAATAACCATACAGCGATATCATCAGCACGATCATCATCGTTACCATATCTTGGGAAATCTCCTTCAACTTCGTAATCTACAACAACACCATCTTCATCTCTGATTGTTTTAACTTTAGCATATTTGATTGCGCTTAATGAATCTACTACATGTGAGAATCCAGCGATACCAGTTGCGAAAGTACGTTTTAGATCAGTATCAATTAATGACATTTGTGCAGCTTCATAATAATATTTATCATGCATATATTGAATTAAGTTTAATGTATTGACATAAAGATCTGCTAACCATTCCATCATTTGGTCATAACGTTCCATAACTTCATCATAGTCTAAGTATTCAGAAGTAATTGGACGATATTTTGGAGCCACTTGATCTTTAGTTTTTTCATCAATACCACCATTGATAGCATATGTTAAACATTTAGCTAAGTTTGCACGTGCACCAAAGAATTGCATTTCTTTACCAGTTTGAGTAGCTGATACACAACAACAAATTGAGTAATCATCTCCCCATACAGGACGCATTACATCATCATTTTCATATTGGATTGAGCTAGTATCTACTGAGATTTTAGCAGCAAAACGTTTGAAGTTTTCTGGTAATGCTTTTGTATATAAAACTGTTAAGTTTGGTTCTGGTGAAGGACCCATATTTTCTAATGTGTGTAAGAAACGGAAACAGTTTTTAGTAACCATTGAACGTCCATCAGTTCCTAAACCTGCAACTTCAAGTGTAGCCCATACTGGGTCACCAGAGAATAATTGGTTGTAAGAAGGAATACGAGCAAATTTAACCATTCTACATTTCATAACGAAATGGTCTACTAATTCTTGTGCTTCTTCTTCTGTTAATGTTCCGTTAGCTAAATCTCTTTCTACATAGATATCTAAGAAAGTAGAAATACGTCCAACTGACATTGCAGCACCATTTTGAGTTTTGATTGCAGCTAAGTATCCAAAGTATAACCATTGGAATGCTTCATGAGCATTTTTAGCTGGTTTAGAAATGTCATATCCGTAGATAGCAGCCATTTCTTTCATACCTTTTAATGCTTTTACTTGTTCAGCAATTTCTTCTCTTTTACGAATAATGTCTTCAGTCATTGATCCACTACCACAATGATTGAAATCATTTACTTTTTGTTCAATTAAGAAATCAATACCATATAAAGCAACACGACGATAGTCACCAACAATACGTCCACGTCCGTATGTATCAGGTAAACCTGTAATTACTTTATTATGACGAGCTTTTTTAATTTCTGGTGTATAAACATCGAATACTGCTTGGTTATGTGTTTTATGATATTTTGTGAAAATTTCATGTAATTTTTCATCTGGTTCATATCCATAAGTTGCAGCAGCTTGTTCTGCCATTTTGATACCACCATAAGGCATGAAAGCTCTTTTTAAAGGTTTGTCAGTTTGTAAACCAACAACTTTTTCTAAATCTTTCATTTCTTCATCGATATATCCAGGACCATAAGCAGTAAGTCCACTTACTACTTTAGTTTCACATTCTAATACTCCACCTTTAGCTCTTTCTTCTTTTTGTAATTTTTGAAGTTTTCCCCAAAGTTTATTAGTAGCATCTGTAGGACCAGCTAAAAATGATTCATCTCCATCATAAGGTTTATAGTTATCTTGAATGAATTGACGAGTGTTTACTTCTTCTTTCCAAAGTCTTCCTTTAAATCCGTTCCATTCTTCATTGAATTTATCTGTTACAGCCATTTTGTTTATTTCCTCCTAAATCAAAATTCCTTCATAATTATAGCACTTACATTTTGCATAGACAACAAAAACTTAAAGAAAATGATGAGCGCTTACATAATTATTTTACAAGTTTAGTATAACAGGAATCATTCCTAAAATCCAATCATATGCTCTTATAAAGAATATTTATTTTTTCCTAGCTTTTCTAATTGATTTAGTATATAGTTTACGTAGACATTTTAGGAGGCTTTTTTATGACATTAACAAACCAAGCTTTATCAAGCGCTGCTGATAAAGATTTAGAATTATCAAAACAAGTATGTCGCGAAGCAGTAAATGAAGTAATTGAGAAAAATCATTTAACATTATCTCCACAATTTACGCAAAATCTCGTTGTACATCTTGCAATTGCAATGCTTAGAATCAAAACAAACAATTACATTCCTTTAAGTCAAGGACAAATCACATCATATAAAGCAAATACTAACTATGATTCAGCAGTTGAAATTTGTAATATTCTTAGTAAAAAATTTGATATTGAATTTCCAGAATCAGAATTAGCACTTATTTCAATGTACCTATCTAAAAATAACGTATTAGATGTTGAATTTAATGCTGGTGTTAATTTATTAGATGATGAAATTATTGATGTTCTACAAAACACTTTAGATTCTTTATTTAAACAAAAAGGTATAGATTTAAGAAATAATGAAAAATTACTTGTTTCTTTAGGATTACATTTAACACCTGCACTTGATCGATTATTAGATGATAGTCAAATCGAAAATCCTTTAACCGCAAAGATTAAAGAAAGACATCCTAAAGAATTTGCAATGGCAGAAATCTTAAATGATGCTATTGAATCTATTTATCATAAAAGATTTACTGATGATGAAGTGGCTTATTTTGCATTACACTTTATTGTTTCAGCAAGACAAAAATAGAAGTTCAAATTGAACTTCTATTTTTTTATAAATATTTACCTGTAATACTCTTTATATTATTTTTTATTTCTTCAACACTACCAGTAGCTACAATCATTCCACCATCTCGACCACCACCTGGCCCCATATCAATTATATAATCCGCATTTTTCATCACATCACGATCATGTTCAATGACGACGACTGTCGCACCTTGATCTACAAGTGATTGAAAAACTTTAACTAATATTTGAACATCTAAAGGATGTAATCCAATCGTAGGTTCATCAAAGATAAAAATTGAATCATTTTGAGACTTACTCATTTCACTTGCAAGTTTTAAACGTTGTGCCTCTCCACCAGATAAACTTGGTGTTTCCTCACCCAATGTCAAATATCCTAAACCTAAGTTTTCTAGTACTTCCAGTTTTCGATAAACACCTTTTAAATCTTGACAAGCTTCTTTAGCAAAACTCACATCCATTTCCATCAATTCAGGTAAAGAATACTCTTTCTCTTTTGACGTTTTATACTTAATAAAATAACTTTCTTTATTATATCTAGAACCATGACAATCAGGACAAGTCACATGAACATCTGGCAAGAATTGTACATCCAAACTTAATGTCCCTGTTCCATCACAAGTTGGACATCTAAGCTTTCCTGTATTATAAGAAAAATCTCCTGCTTTATACCCCTTAGACTTAGCGCTTTCTGTTTTGGCAAATCTTTTTCTAAGTTCATCATGAACATTAATATAAGTAGCAACAGTCGAACGAATATTAATACCAATAGGTGAAGCATCAATCAGTTTAATATGTTCTATTCCTTCCATTTGAACATCTTTAATATGATCAGGTAATGATGAGTCATTGATTTTAGTTTGAATCGCTGGTAACAAGCTTTCTAGAATCATCGTTGTTTTTCCAGAACCTGACACTCCTGTAACAACCGTTAATTTTCCTTTAGGAATATCTACTTCTAAAGGATGGACTGTATGTATTTGGTTTGTTGAAAGATGAATTTTTCCAAATTCAAATAGTTGTTCAATTGGAGATATTGGACGCATTTTTTCATCATAATGATTTGTAAGGAATGGCCCAATCATTGACTTTTTATCATTTTTAATTTGTTCTATTGTTCCTTCCGTAAAAACATAACCTCCATTTTTTCCTGCTTCTGGTCCCATTTCAATGAGCCAATTCGCTTCTTTAATAATTTCAGTATCATGATCTACTAATAAAATAGAATTTCCATCATGAATTAAATCATTCATGACTCCTATAAGTCCATAAATATTAGAAGGATGTAATCCAATAGAAGGTTCATCTAAAACATAGAGAATACCTGTTGTACGATTTCTTACTGCTCTAGCAAGTTGCATACGTTGTCTTTCTCCTGTTGAAAGTGTAGAAGCAGCTCTATCTAAAGAAAGATAGCCCAATCCTAAATCTAACAGCCTTTTAGAAACATCTAAAAACGAATCACAGATTTCACGAGCCATTGGCTTCATTTCATCAGGCATTGAATCTGGAATACCTCTTACCCATTCTACTAAATCATTTAATGGCATTTGACAAGCTTTATCTAAACCAATTCCTCTAATCAAAGGTTTTCTTGCTTCTTTTGATAAACGTGTTCCCTGACATTCTGGACAAATTTCTTCTTTTAAAAACTTTTCAACTCTTTTCATTCCTTTATCATCTTTAACTTTTGATAAAGCATTTTCTACTGTATAAGTTGCATTAAAATAAGTAAAATCCATTTCTCCTGCATGATCTGTATTTTTAGCCTTATAAAAAATATGTTTCTTTTCCGCCGGTCCATAATAAACAATATTTTTTTCTTCATCAGTTAATTGATTAAAAGGCACATCTGTTCTTACTCCCATAGCACGACAAACATCTGTCATCAAAGTCCACATTAATGAGTTCCATGGAACGACTGCTCCTTCATCTATGGTAAGTGTTTTATCAGGAACAAGCGAATCAATATCAACAGTTCTAACAATTCCTGTTCCACCACATTTAAGACAAGCTCCTTGACTATTAAAAGCTAACTCTTCAGCACTTGGTGCATGTATTTTTTCTTTACAAATTGGACAGATGATTTCTTTTTCAGCCGCCACATTTAAAGTTGGTTCAATATAATGACCATTTTTACAACAATGCTTAGCAAGACGTGAATACATGAGTCTTAAACTATTTAAAAGTTCTGTCCCTGTTCCAAACGTACTACGAATACCTGGAACAGCTGGTCGTTGGTGAAGTGCTAAAGCCGCAGGAACATAAAGAACTTCATCTACTTGTGCCTTCGTAGCACTCGTCATACGCCTTCTTGTATAAGTTGATAAAGATTCTAAGTATCTTCTTGAACCCTCACTATAAAGAACACCCATGGCTAGTGATGATTTTCCTGACCCTGAAACACCTGTAATAGCAACTATTTGATTTAATGGTATATCAACATTGATATTTTTTAAGTTATGTACTTTTGCACCTCTTACTTTTATTTTCTTTGGTGTATTTCCCATATAATCCCTCATTTCTTCTTTAGTTATATATTATTTTTGGAATAAAAAAGTAAATGATATTCATTTCGAATACCATTTACATATTTTTCATTTTATACCTGTATTTTGTAAATAACATTAAAAAATTAAAATTACATCCAACTTATTTTTTAACTAAAGAACATCCTGCACTTGTTCCAATACGATCAGCTCCAGCAGCGACGATTTTCACCATATCTTCAGGTGTTCTAACACCACCTGCAGCTTTTACTTTTGCTTTTCCATGAACAGCTTCTTTCATGATTCTAACATCTTCGATTGTAGCTCCTCTTGTTGAAAAACCAGTACTTGTTTTTACATAATCAGCTTTTGCTTCTACGCATAATTCACATGCTTTTTTAATTTCATCTTCTGTAAGTAAACAAGTTTCTAAAATAACTTTTACTAATGTTCCATTAGCAGCTTCAACTACCGCTTTAACATCATCTCTTACTAAATCATAATTTTTATCTTTTAAAGCTCCGATATTCATTACCATATCAATTTCATCAGCCCCATTAGCAATCGCATCTTTTGTTTCAAATGCTTTCACTGCACTTGTATTAGCTCCTAATGGAAAACCAATAACTGTACATACGTTGACATCACTATCTTTTAGATAGTCTGCACAATAAGCAACATGGCATGGATTAATACAAACACTTGCAAAACCATATTCCATTGCTTCATCACAAATTCTTTTAACTGTTTCTAAAGGTGTATCTGCTTTTAAAACAGTATGATCAATCATTTTGTTGTAGTTCATTTTCTTCTTCTCCTTCGTATACTCTTTTAATAGCTTTTAATGCTATCGCTTTATCTCCTTCATACTCTCTTTGACCAACTTCTAAGGCAATAAATTTTTCATGACCTTTTCCTAATAATAAAACAACATCTCCTGGACTTGCCTGTTCAATAGCTTGTTCTACAGCCACTGCACGATTAGGAATGATAATACTTGGAATATCTGTAATTTCACTTTGGATTTCTTTACAAATTTCCTCAATATTTTCTCCTCGATCATCTAATTCAGTCAAAATCACATGATCTAAATATCTATTGGCCAATGCTCCTATTTTCTTTCTTCTTGCCATATGTCTTTTACTTGGTGCTCCTAAAACAGCAATAATATTTCCTCTAGAAACACGATCTGCAAATTTAAAAACATTTTCAAAATCTTTTGTATGACAACAATAATCGACAATAATCGTAATTTTATGTTTATTAGGAATAAGCTCCATTCTTCCATTAACTGGTTTTAAATCACTAATGGCTTCAATGATCATGCGATCATCAAATCCTAAACCAACAAGTACTCCTACCGTTGCTAGAACATTATAAATATTAAAATCAGCAATTGTTGGACAAACAATATGATATAGATTCCCTTTTAATGAAAGATCAAATTCACTATGATCAATATAAAGTTCTATATTTTTAGCCATAATTTCACTTTCATTTTTAATACCATAAGTCATAATTCTTGCTTTCGTAGCTGCTTTAAATTCAGCAAAAACTTCTTCATCTTTATTTAAAACAGCAATCGAATTTGTAGATAACATTGAAAATAATTTTTTCTTACTTTCAATATATTGTCTTCTAGTTCCATGAAAATCTAAATGTTCATCAGAAATATTTGTTAAAACAGCAATATTAAAATCGACTGCATCAATTCTTTTAAGTGCCAAACCATGACTACTTGCTTCCATGGCAACAACCTTAACACCACGTCTTGCCATATCAAACAATTTCTTTTGTACATATAAAGTTTCTGGTGTCGTATAAGGGCACTGTTCTTCTACCCCATCATACTCTAAAGAAATTGTTCCCATGTAAGCTGCTTTACAATAATGATCCATCACACTTTTAACCATTGAGGCAACAACTGTTTTACCACTTGTTCCAGTCACTCCAACAACACGCATTTTCTTACTTGGATAATCATAGAATACATTAGAAACCCTATTTAATTCATCTAAAGCATCTGCTACCTTAATATAAATAATGCCTGGTTGTTTTTCTATATCCTTGCTATGAACAATAACTTTTGCTCCTTGAAAAATAGCATCATCCACATAACGATGTCCATCTACACTCAATCCTTCAATACAAAAGAATATAGAATAGGGTTTTACATATCTTGAATCACTATGAATTGAATATATTTTCATATCATTATCAATATCAAACAACTCATTTAATCGTTTCATTATACCACTCTTCCAATTAACATTTCATCATATGAATCAATTATAACATTCTTCAATTGTCCTATCAATTGTTCATCACTTTGTACTTTTATAAGTAAATAATTATCTCCATGTCCCACATAATATCCATGATCTTCTTTTTCAAAAAGAACTCTTAAAGTTTTACCAATTTGAGATTTTGCATAATTTTCATTTAATTCATGAGAAAGTGCAATCAAACGATTAACTCTTTCATGTTTAATTTTTTCATCAACTTGTACCATGCGAGCTGCAGGTGTTCCTTTACGCATAGAATAAGGGAAAACATGAAGTTGTGTATATCCCACTTTTTTAATAAATTCATAAGTTTTTTCAAACTCTTCTTCGCTTTCTCCAGGAAAACCAACAATGACATCTGTTGTAAAAACAATATCAGGAATCAATCTTCTAATTTTTGATAATTTTTCATAATATTGTTCACAATTATATTTTCTATTCATACGTTTAAGTGTTTCATCGCACCCAGCTTGAAGCGGTACATGTAAATGATCCACAATAATTTTAGATTTTGAAATTAAATCAATAATATCATCAGTAATTTGACTTGTTTCAATAGAAGAAATACGAAGTCTCTTTAATCCTTCTATTTTTGTTAAATCTACTAATAAATCATAAAAACTATAATTTTCTAAATCTTCACCATATCCTGCTGTATGAATCCCTGTTAAAACAATTTCTACATATCCTTTAGCTACTAATTCCTTTGCTTGTTTAATAACACTTTCTGGTTTTCTAGATCGCACTCTTCCTCTAGCATAAGGAATAATACAATATGTACAAAAATTATTACATCCATCTTGAATCTTTAAATAAGCTCTTGTATGTAAAAAACGATCAATATTTAAATCTTCAAATTTTCTTAATTGTTTAACTTCAGAAACTTTCACAATTCTTTCATGTGTTTGTTGATACTTTTCTACTAAATCAACAATTTCATTTCTAAATTGTGTCCCTAAAATGATACTTACACCTTCAATTGCTTCAATATCTTGAGGTGCTACTTGACTATAACATCCAACAACACAAACGGTTGCTTGAGGATTTTTACGAATTGCTTTACGTATCATTTGACGAGATTTACTATCTCCTGTATTTGTGACAGTACATGTATTAACAACATAAACATCTGCCACTTCTTTAAAATCAACTTCTTCATATCCTGCTTCTTCAAACATATTTAACATTGCTTGAGATTCATAGGAATTAACTTTACATCCTAATGTATGGAATGCAACTTTCATTCTTTCACCTACTTTAATTTTTTCATAATTTTTTTATGTACTTTATCACTTAAATAATTTAATTCATGTAATTGATTTATAAATTGTTGAGGTTGTTTATAATAAGTCATAACTTCTCTTATATCATCTAAAGATGTATTTCCTTGGAAATATTTATCAACTATTGGAAAACTATCTACTAAACCATATTCTTTCTTATCAAAAATATAGATTTTCTTTAAACCATCATAATAATAATATTCATAATTTTCATCTTCAGCTATTCCTTTTAAAGAAGAAAAAGCAGAACGTAATACTTTTAAACCATAAAGTTGATAAGGAATTTCTATATTTCTTTGATAATTTTTAACATACAATTGATGTTGTTTTAATGTTAATAACATATAATTATTTAAATATCTTTCATTTATAAAAGGTTCTAAATAAGGAATTAAAATAATTTGTTGATCAGCTTTCATAAGTTTTAAATTTTTTAACGTTTCACTAATAATACTATTAAACATTTTTTGTTTTTCTTCATAATTTAAATATTGAATAGCATCTTGTGTCTCATAAACAAATCGCTTATATTCCCCTTCTATTTTTGTCTTATTATAAATACCATTTAAAATCACTTCATATTTAAACATTTCTTCTTCATTTGTCATTTTAAAAGCAAAACCATCTTCAAGAAAAGTATCTTTTTGTCCTTCAATAAGACGAAACAAATCACATTTTTTTAATTTTAACTCTACCCCATATTTCTTTAATAATTTAATCATTTTGTAAGCTCCCTTGAATAACCAATGACGCTCATTAAATAAAGTGGTGCTGTTTCACTTCTTAAAATACGGTTACCTAATGAACAACATTTAACACCCATCTCATTTAATTCTTGAATTTCACTTTCATCAAAGCCACCTTCACAACCAACAATAATCAATAATTGATCTCCTGCTTTTAATTGTTGTAAAGTATGAAATAATTCACCATGTTCATGTTGTTTAGCAGTTTCTTCATAAGCCACTAAATTATAATCTTTTAAATAGGGTTTTAATTCTTTAATTGTTTTTACTTCTTCTATTGAAGGTATTCTATTTCTTCCTGATTGTTCACTTGCTTCTTTTAATATTTTTTGATAGCGGGGCAGTTTTTTATTGAATTTGTCTTTAGTAAGTTTAACAACACATCTTTTAGAACTTAATGGAATAATGTGATGAACTCCTAACTCACAAGCTTTTTGTAAAACAAATTCAAATTTATCTCCTTTAGGTAAAGCATAAACAAGTGTAACTTCTACATCTAATTCATTATTAATATCTAATTTTTCAATTGGTAAAATTGTACCTTCTTGAACATTTTCAATTGAACATAAATATTGAATATGTTTTAAGTCTACACAAATAATTTGATCACCATTTTTATTACGCATTACTTTTTCTATATGATGTTGATCACTACTTTCTATTTTGAAAGATTTATTTAATTCGATATTTTCATTTATAAAATATTTTTGCATCGTCTTTCACCCCAACATATTCTAGCATAATATTTCCCCAAGAAAAAACAATTTTACATTTTTATTTATATTCCTACAATTTCAAAAAGAAAAGTACGATTTCTCGTACTTAATTAGCTATTATTTTCTTTCTAAATACAAAATAGTTTTATAAAAAAAAGAAGTAGCTTTTATACTACTTCCTTATTGAGCTTTTAAAACAAATCCATCTTGATAATCAACTTCTACATGTTGTCCTTGATGAACTGTTCCTTTAATAATTTCTTTAGCAAGTTTTGTTTCAATTTGAGATTGAATAAATCTCTTTAATGGTCTTGCTCCATAGATTGGATCAAATCCTTCTTCTTGAATCATTTGATAAGCTTGATCAGTTAAAGAAATTGTAATCTTTTTATCTTGTAAACGATGAACTAATTGACCAATAAATTTATCAATGATTTTTCTTACTACAGAACCATCTAATGAATTGAACATAACAATTTCATCAATACGATTTAAAAATTCTGGTTTAAAGTGCACTTTTAATTCTTCTTTTACAAGTTTTCTGTTTTCTTCATTATTACCTTCTAATAAATATTGAGAACCAATATTACTTGTCATAATAATAATTGTATTTTTAAAGCTCACTGTATTTCCTTTACTATCTGTAATACGACCATCGTCTAAAACTTGAAGTAGGATATTAAATACATCTGGATGTGCTTTTTCAATTTCATCCAATAATACAATACTATAAGGATGACGTCTTACTGCTTCTGTTAATTGTCCGCCTTCTTCATAACCTACATATCCTGGTGGAGCACCTACTAAACGTGAGACACTAAATTTTTCCATATATTCAGACATATCAATACGTACAATATTCTTTTCAGTGTCAAATAATTGTTCAGCCAATGCTTTAGCCACTTCTGTTTTACCAACCCCAGTTGGACCTAAGAATAAGAAGGAACCAATTGGTTTTTCTTCATCATTGATACCAGCACGACTACGTAAGATAGCATCTGTTACTTTAGTGATTGCATCATCTTGACCAATAACACGTACTTTTAATGTATCATCTAAGGCTAAAAGTTTTTCTCTTTCAGAAGCCATTAATTTATTCATTGGAATACCTGTCCATCTTGAAATAACTTCTGAGACATTATCAACAGTTACTTTTTCTTGAAGTAAAGCATCATCCGATTCTTTTGCTTCAAGATCAGCAATTTCTTTGGTGATTTTTGGAATATCACCATATTGAAGTTTAGAAGCTTCTTGTAAATTACCTTCTTGCATATATTTATCTTGTAAAGCTACAAGTTTATTTTTTTGATTCTTTAATTCTTTAATATGATCTAATGAAGACTTTTCTTCTTTCCATTTTGCTTTTAATGCTGTTTCTTGTTCAGTTAAAGAAGCAATACGTTCTTTAATATCATTTAAACGTTTTACATTATCTTCATTACTATCTTCTTTTTCAATAGAAATTCTTTCCATTTCTAATCGATTCTTTTCACGTGTAATACCATCTAATTCTTCTGGTAAAGAATCAATTTCCATACGAATAGAAGCACAAGCTTCATCAATTAAATCAATTGCTTTATCTGGTAAGAAACGATCGGTAATATATCTTTGTGATAAATTAACAGCACCAATAATAGCACTATCCTTGATTTTAACCCCATGATGTCTTTCAAAAGAATCTTTTAAACCACGTAAGATAGCAATACTATCATCAATTGTTGGTTCATCAACTTGTACCTTTTGGAAACGTCTTTCAAGAGCCGCATCTTTTTCAATATATTGTCTATATTCATCTAGGGTTGTTGCTCCAATACAATGAAGTTCACCACGAGCTAACATTGGTTTTAATAAGTTAGCGGCATCCATCGCACCATCTGTTTTACCAGCACCTACTAATTGATGGATTTCATCAATAAATAAGATGATATTTCCATTTGCTTTTTTAATTTCACCTAAAACAGCTTTCAATCTTTCTTCAAATTCACCACGATATTTAGCACCTGCTACAAGTGAACCTAAGTCAAGTTCATATAAAGTTTTATTTTGTAAAGAAATTGGTACATCATTTTTATAAATACGCCATGCCAATCCTTCAACAATGGCTGTTTTACCAACACCTGGTTCACCAATTAAAATTGGATTATTTTTTGTTTTACGTGACAAGATTTGAATCACACGACGAATTTCATCATCACGCCCAATAACTGGATCTAATTTTCCATTTTCCACATCTTTTGTTAAGTCACGTCCATATTTTTCTAATACTTCATAAGTATTTTCTGGATTTGGATTATCTACCATATGATCACCCCGCATTTCTAAAATTACCTTTTTTGTATCCTTTTTATTCATACCTTCTTGGTTCAATAAATCTTTGATCCAATTTTCATTTATTTCAAATAATGCCATAATGACATGTTCTACTGACATATATTCATCTTTAAACGATGTCATTTGATTATTTGCTTTTGCAAGTAAATCATTTAAGCTATAGCTTATTCTCATGCTATTGACATCAATATTTTCAAGTGTCGGCTTTTGTTGAAGCCTTTGTTCTAATACTTGAATGAAATGATTTTTATCTTTATTTAGCTTAGATAACACCCTTGGAAAAATACCACTACTATCATTCAATAAAACATACAATACATGTTCAATGTCAATTACTTGATGCTTATAACTTAATGCTAATTGACTTGCTTTTTGAATTGCCTCTTGCATCTTGGCTGTAAATTTTTCGATATCCATGTTATCACTCTCCTTTAGCACTCCTTTATCCCTAGTGCTAATTTTATTATATTCATATTTTTAGCACTGTCAACACTAAAGTGCTAAAAAATAAAATTTATTATAAAAAAAGGGAAACATGATTTCCCTTTTAATGAAGTAATTTCATAACATCTTCTTCACTATTAATATTAAGAATATTAACTGTTAATTCATCTAATTGTTCAATGCTTATATTTGATAATTGTTCTTCTAGAATTTTTGATAAACTTCCTAGTTTTTCTTTTAAAAGTGTTTCTAAAGTACTAAGTTTTCCAGTCTCAAAATACCGACTTTTAATGTTTCTAATGCTTGCACAAGCGTACTAATAAATGTACTTTCATCAACGTCAAGAGGTAAAGCATTTTTCGCAAATTCACATTCTATAAGATAACTAGCTTGTTTAAAGATTTCATCTGTTTTTTCAATTCTAAAATTCTTAAATAAAACATCATTCATACAATATTCTAACAATCAATAAACAAGTACAAGCATTTCTTCTCCTAAATGTTCTCTTCCTTTTTTAATATTTCCTAATTTCTTCAATTCAAATTTATAATGGCTTTCAGGAGATACTTCAAATATATTTTTCATACTTATCCTCCAAACATCTAAATATATATATTTATTTTTATTGTATCATTATAATTTCAAATTACAATTTGTAAGAATTGATATGATAAAAATTAACATAATCAATAATTTATATCTTGTTCCTTTATATTAGTGATATAATACATAAAAAAGGAGGATTTTTATGAATAATATAACAATAAGTGAATCTATTAAATATATTGGGGTTGATGATACAACACTTGATCTTTTTGAAAGTCAATATATTGTACCTCATGGGGTTAGTTATAACTCTTATCTTATTTTAGATGAAAAGATTGCAGTTATGGATACAGTTGATGCAAGAAAGACAAAAGAATGGTTTGATAATTTAGATAAGGAATTAAAGGAACGTGTTCCTGATTATTTGATTGTTTCTCATTTAGAGCCTGATCACTCCGCAAATATTCAATTATTTACAGAAAAGTATAAAGAAGCAAAACTTGTTTTAAGTGCCAAAGCAAAAGCGATGCTTCCTCAATTTTTTAATATTGAAGGATTAGATGAAAGATGTATTGTGGTTAAAGAAGGAGAAGAATTAGATTTAGGAAATCATCATTTAAAATTCATCATGGCGCCAATGGTTCATTGGCCAGAAGTCATGGTAGAATATGAAACAACTGAAAAAGTGTTATTTTCAGCAGACGGCTTTGGTAAATTTGGGGCTTTATCACATGATGAAGATTGGGCTTGTGAAGCAAGACGTTATTATTTTAATATTGTTGGTAAATATGGTACTCCTGTACAAGCTTTATTAAAAAAAGCCAGCACTTTAGATATTAAAATGATTTGTCCTTTACATGGTCCTATTTTAAAAGATAATTTAGGATATTATATTGATAAATACCAAATTTGGAGTAGTTATCAAAGTGAAGATGAAGGGGTTTTAGTGGCAAGTGCTTCTATCCATGGAAATACCAAAGAAGTGGCTTTAAAAGTAGTTGATTTATTAAAAGAAAAAGGTGTTAAAGTTGCCTTCACTGATCTTACAAGAGATGACATGGCTGAAGCAGTTGAAGATGCTTTTAGATATTCTAAAATGATTTTAGCTGGAGCTACTTATGATGGTGGTGTCTTTAGTCCAATGGAAGATTTCTTACATAGATTACAACATAAAGGATATCAAAATAAAACTGTTGGACTTATTGAAAATGGTTCTTGGGCTCCTCTTGCAAATAAAGTGATGAAAGAAATGCTTACTCCAATGAAAAACATTACTATTTGTGAAAATAAGGTCACAATTAAATCTACTTATAAAGATGAAAATCAAGAGGCAATTAATCAACTTGTTGAAGAAATATGTCATTAAAAAAATCAGCTATTGCTGATTTTTTATATGATTTTTCCTTCAAAATGATCAAGCTCATGTTGAATGATTTGAGCTGTATACCCTTTAAACGTTCTAATTTTCTTTTTAAAATTTTGATCTAAATAACTTACTTTGATACTTTCATATCTTTGTGTCTTTCTTACACCTTGTAATGATAGACAACCTTCTTCTGTTTGATACGTTTTTCCATTTATTTTTAAAATAACAGGATTAATTAAAATAAGATATTTATTTTCATCTAAAACAACCATCATTGTTTTTAAATATCCAATCATATTCGCTGCCATACCAACACATTGTTCTTTGTAAGCTTGAATTGTTTCTAATAATTCATTGGCGATATATAAATCCTCTTTTGTACATGACTTTGATTTTTGTTTTAAAAAGAATTCATCTTTAATAATTTCTTTAACCATTTTTACCACTTATTATAATGAACAACAGATTCATCATAATATTCTTCTTTCTCTTTAATTTCATCTAGAGGATAACCAAAAGCAATAATTGAATGAGGAATTTGATCATTTGGTAAATCAAACAATTTACTTTGGGCAAAAACACGATCCATTTGTGGCCATGTACCAAGCCAAACACTTCCAATACCTAAAGACCAAGCTGCTAAAATCATATTTTGTCCAGCAATAGAACCATCTACAGCAAAATAATCTTTAGAGAATTTAAATGCTTTTGAGTAATCTCCACAAATTAAAATAGCAAAAGCACATTCAAGTAATGGTTTTGCTGGTACACCATTCGCTTCATACATTTGTTTTAAAACTTCTTGATCATCAATTACAATAAATGACCAATCTTTTGAATTAACACATGTTGGTCCTGACATTCCTGCTTTTAAGATTGTTTTGATGTCTTTTTCATCTACTTTTTGATTTTTAAATTGTCGAACACTTTTTCTTGTAAAAATTGTTTCTAATGTATTCATTATTGCACCTCTTTATATTTAATTGCTCTTGAAGGTTTTGAAGCAAAGCTTTTGATTTGAGGAACAATTGTTGTAAAGTGTTTTGTTTGATTATGTTCATCAATTGCTTCTTGGTTTTGCCATTCTTCAATAAAAGTAAAATGACTATCATCATTAATATCTTGATAAAGATGATAAGAGATATTTCCTTTTTCTTCTCTACTTAAAATAATAAGTTCTTTTGTAAGTTTTAGAAATTCTTCTTGATATTCTTCTTTAATATAATTTTCTGCAACAATTTTAATCATAGTATACCTCCGTTAGTTGATATATCAACAGTATAATAAAATATTCTATTTGTCAAATAAAAAAATGCTATGCACTGCATAACATTTTAAAAGTCTAAAGCTTCTTTTACAACATCAATTGGCATATCTTTATCTGTCCATAATTTAAAAGATGCAGCTCCTTGATAAAGCATCATTCCTAGACCATTAATTGTTTTACATCCTATTTTTTCAGCTTCTTCTAATAATTTTGTTTTTTCTGGCATATAAATAACATCTGAAACAATTAAATCATTTCTTAAATAAGAAGTATCTGGTAAAACCATTTTTCCTTCTAATTTACCCATACCTACATTTGTTGCATTTGTAAAAATAACTGACTCATTGATTTCTTTTCTTAATGTTTCATGATCATTTAAATCAAATAATTGTGCTTTACATTGAGTTTGTGAATTGATTTTTTCTACATTTTCTAAAGCACGTTCCCATGAAGCATCTTTAATATTAAAAATACTAATTTCTTTAACGCCATCTAAAGCTGCTTGCATAACAATTGCTGTCGCTGCTCCACCTGCACCAACAATTGTCATCTTTTTACCAATAATATCAATTCCTTGATCTTTTAAAGCAGACATATATCCTGTTCCATCAGTAATAGTTCCTGTTAAAACTCCGTTATCATTAATAACTGTATTAATAGCTCCACACATCTTAGCAATTGGTGTAATATGATCTAAATATTGACCAATTGTTGTTTTATAAGGCATTGAAACATTCCATCCTCTTACATTTAAAGCTTTGAAACCTTTAACCGCATCTTCTAATTGATCTGGTTGAATATCAAAAGCTAAATAAGCATAATCTAATCCTAAAGCACGACAAGCAGCATTGTGCATCACTGGTGATTTAGAATGTCTAATTGGTGTAGCAATAAGTCCTAATAATTCTGTATGTCCTGTAATTCTCTTTTCCATTTTTATTTCCCCCATATATTAATAAAAAAGTCTCTTCATCCCATAAGGACGAAAGAGACCATCGCGTTACCACCTTACTTCGTTATTATTTCACAATAATAACCTTACTAAGTACCTACATACTCATACACGTTAACGGGTGTTACCGGAGATATCTACTTACTTCAATACTCTACTCCAAGAGGAATTCAATCATCAAACATAACTTTTTTTCACCAACCAAAAGCTCTCTACTTATGTTTTAATCATCTACTACTTCTTTTCACTGTATTTATTTGTATTAAATCACTTCATCATTTATTTGTCAAAGATTTTTATAAGAATATTACAAAATATCGCCCCTCATGGGACGATATTTATTTTATTCTATTTTCTTTTTTCTAATATAAGTTAAAACAACTAAACTTCCTACCAATAATAAAACAACACCTATAATATTTTCATCATCACCTGTTTTTACTTTTTTAACTTCTTCTTTATTTTCAGCTTTTACAGGTGTTTCCACCACATTTGATTCAATAATAAATTCAGTAGATGCACTTCCTGTTGTTGAATTAATACTTATTGTATGTTTTCCAACTGATAAAGTATTTAAATAATCACTTTTTAATGTGATAATCGTGCTTCCTTCTTTAGATGAATAATTCTTTGAATCAATTATCTTACCATCAATAGATACACTTACAAAATCAGAATAATCTGCATCTGAAACAAATACAAAATCTATTTTGCTATCTTTTTTCCATTTACTATTTTGACCTTTTATAATTTTAGGCGTTTTAATATTTACCATTCTTTCATATCCACAAACATTACAAACAGTATCTTTATCATCATCAAATATATGTTTCGATTCATCTTTATGATTATGACATACTGTACATTCTTGCCAATGAATTTCTTCATTATTCATCCATTTTGTAGAATAATTATGTTCTAATAAATCACCATATTCTTGATTACAAAGTTCACAAACAGCTTTTTGTATGCAAGTAGCTTTTCCACCCGAATGATTTGTACATGTAATTTGTCCATTATTTATAATTGTGCCATTTACAACAACCGTACCATTGTTCGTAAATTTAGCTTTATCAGGGATTGTTAATGTTGTTCCTTCTGGTATTATTAAAGTTTTTTTAGATGAAACCGTTTCTTCACCGATTACAGTGGCATTACCAATAACTTTACCATTATTACCATTGAAAAGAACACTATCATTAATAGAATCATAAGATTCATTTCCTGTTGTTGTTATCCAAGATTGATTAATTGTTGTTGTTTGTCTAGCTTTTATTCCTTCTATATCTTGTGGAGCATTAGCGTCTACTTTACTGTTTTCTATAGAAAGATTACCTCTTGTAAAGATTGCGATATCACCTGTACTAGTTGCATTAATGGTACTATTTGAAATAGATAAAGCAGCATTTCCAAATAAAGCAGGATAGTATCCTTCAGCTTCAATTTGTGCATTTTCAATTTTTAAATTATTCGCATAAATACCGTTGCTTTCTTTACTTATTGCCTTAATAGTTCCACCATTAATTTCTAAATTAGTATCTACGCTTAAAGCAGCATCATAGCCTCTAGCCACCACTTTAGAATTTCCAAGCACTTTCATAGGAGAAAGAGAAATAATTCCAAAACCTGCATATTTTCCTGTTGTTGATTTTGCTTCCGCTTCTAAATAACTATTATCTTTTAAAGTTATAGATGCACCAAATGATTCTAGTCCTGAAACAGAATATTCCGATGGCGTTTCAGGGTCATCTTGTAAACAAATAAGTTTCGCGTTATCTTCTAATAAAACCGAATGAGTAGTATCCCTATTCTTTACTCCCAATTGTAAAGGCGCGTATGTTCCATTTCCTGTATATGTAAGAACCGCATTTCCTGATATCACACATTTTCCATTCCATTCAGCCGAATTTCGTGCCACATTTACATTGATTGTTGTATCCGTAACATGAAGTGCACTATTCATATAAGATGTTTTTTGTGTTACAGTAAAACCTTCTGTATTCAATACTCCTGATCCATATATAGTTAAATCATTAGCTGAAATTCTTTTTAGTTTATTATTTGTATCTTTAGGCACTTCAACTACCATCTTCACAGGGCTATTTTGTACCATAAAGCCCCCATTACATACTAAATTATTAAGTTTTAAATAAAAAGCTTGATCAACTTCATTAGGATTATTACTTCCCCAAAAATTAATTTGTTTATCAGTCGTACCTGTCAATTCATAATTAACATCTCTTTTACGAATATTAATGCCTGTATCTGTAATTTTATAGTTTTCATTTTCAACATTTGCTCCTCCTACATCAATGACGATTGGTGCATTCGTTGGTGTTGCCGCCATTACTGAAACTGGCGCTAATAGTAGCATAAAGCAAAATGTTACAAGCATTGTAATGAGTTTCTTATTCATATTTTTCCTCCTTCACCATTAAATATTGATACCGCAACTCTCATATAAAACTAATAAATAATCGTTACTTTAAATTGTACAAGCACCATTTTTTTGAGACTGTATGTCTCATCTATCTATAATATACTTCTTTACCTCTTATTTGTCAATTTCACACACAAAAATTATATGCAAAATAAAAAACATCAACTTAAGAATATAATCTTAAAGTTGATGTCTCTTTTATTTTTTCATCCATGTATGGGGACAATCTTCATCATAATCTATTTCACCATAAGCTTTAAAGCCTAATTTTTCATAAAAAGGTTTAGCTTGTAATTGCGCATGTAAACAAACATTTCCTTGAATTAAAGAACAAGCAGTTTTAACAATATATTGTCCTACCTTTTTACCTCTATATTCTTTAATCACTGCTATTCTTCCAATAACATTTGCTTGTAAAGGATCATCATAATAATAGCGACACGTTCCAATTGCTTTTTGATGATCAAAAACAACAAGATGTTTACATACTTCATCTAAATCATCAAATTCATCTTTAAATCCTTGTTCTTCCATAAAAACTTTAATTCTAATTTTTTTTGCTTCTTGAGGCAATTGATCATAAATTTTATAATTCATATTTTTCTCCTATAATAACATTGTTGCGACAACAATTGGAATTGTAATCACTGATAATAAAGTTGAAACAACAATATTTCTTGTAACGATTTTAACATTTGCATTATATTGTGTTGCCAGCATTAAAACCATTGAACCTACTGGCATGGCATTAGTAATAATTGTAATATTCGCATAATATGGGTCAATATGTATTAAACGACAAATAAGCATTGTCACAAAAGGAACAATCATTAAACGAACAAAAGCAAAGACATAACTACGCCAATCTGTAAAACTATCTTTAATAGGATAAACAGCTAATGATGAACCAATCATCATCATTGAAAGTGGAGCTGTAAGTGAACCAACACTATTAATCGTATCCATAAGTACACTAGGAAGTTGAATATCGAATAAGTAAATAAATATTCCTACAAAAATCAAAATAATTCCTGGTGTTAATAATTGTTTAAAATTTAATTTAAATTCACTATCGTCTCCTTTTGTTAGACACATAATAGCGTATGTATACACAAAAAAGTTAAAAGCCATATGAATAAGTGATGCATAGAAAACAGCTTCTTGTCCAAAAACATCTAATAAAACAGGATATCCCATAAATCCTGTATTCGCAAAAACGACCATACATTCATAAACAGGCCAATCTTTTTTAGGAAATGGAAAGATTCGATTAATGATTTTCCCTAAAATAATAAAACCGATATACATTAAAATACCTGCACCTATCATTAAAAAGACAATACTTTTATTACTTCCTTCAACCCCCGCAATAGAACTAATAATCAACATTGGTGAAGCAACATTGACAATTAAAGCTGATATTTTTTTATTTGTATATTCATCAAAAATATGACATTTAAATAAAACAAATCCTAAAACAAGTAATAAAAACAATTTTAACATTGTTTGAAAGACAACCATGATATCCATAAATTTCCCCCTCTATAAATCCTTACTATCTTATCATAATTCAATTTTTTCTTTTGTTTTTTTCAAAAAACTAAAATAATATCATTTTTGCCTGTGTATCATAACAAAAAAATTGTAATAAAAGGGGTAATCCCAAATTATTACAATCTTTTAATTATTCTAACAAAGATTAATATAAATCTTTCTTTGTTCTCTTTAATTTTAAAAATAAAGTACCTAAACCAATAAAAATAATTAATAAAACAACAATCATATAGAAAGTTCCAATACCTAATGTTTTTGAACCTAATAAAGATAAATCAAATCCAAACCATCCTGTTGGTGCACCATAATTTAAAAAATTATAAGGAGCCAACATATCCTTGTACCATCTTATATGAAAAACATTTCCTAAAACAATCACATAACCTACATAAACAAGTGGTGGTACTACTGAATAATAAACATGTTTTTCATCTGGTCTATAGTGTTCACTAAATAATAGAAAATCAATAATAGCAAGAACTGGTGTAATGAAATGTACACATAAACTTCCTGCTCCATTATTTAAATAGGCACCAATAAATCCTTGACTATTCGTTGGTGCAAGTAACAACATATAAACAAAGAATGTTAATGTAATGGAAATCGTTGCCATAAATTTAATAAGGTACATCCCTTGTGGTATATATTTTACTTTTTTTAGATCATAAATAATGAAAATCACTAACATAATATCTATAAAGATATTGGATAAATTCGTAAAATACGTAAAAAACATCCAATGATCTAATGATTGTAACATTCCATAAAGAGATGCGACTACTGCAATGATTTTCATTATTAAAGATATCTTACTCTTTTTCATTTTTATCACCCGCAACACTATACCACAATATATTTTGAAGTTCAAATATTTTATACTTTTCTTTTTTGATAAAGACGTATCATAAAAATAATAATGCATAATGAAACAAAAGCAACAAATAATGTTAATAATACATTTTGTGTAAATCCAGCAACAAGATATCCTATAAAACAAGCACTTGCGACAACTAAGGCATATGGAATTTGAGTGGTTACATGATAAAGATGATTACACTTTGCACCTGTAGAAGCCATAATTGTCGTATCTGAAATAGGTGAAATATGATCACCACAAACGGCACCTGCAAGAATGGAAGCAATGGAAATCACCAACATTGTTGATCCTTCTGGAAATAAAGAAGTTGCCATCGGAATCAAAATACCAAAAGTTCCCCAAGATGTCCCTGTTGAAAAAGAAAGACCTGCCCCAACAATAAATAAACATGCTGGTAAAATAGCTGTTGAAATAGAAGCAGATTGTAACGTATTATAAACAAATGCCCCTGCTTGTAACTGATTAGAAACTAAATCTCCTAAAGACCATGCAAGAACCAAAATCAAAATAGACGGAACCATTGCTTTAAAACCTTCAGGAATACATTCTACAAATTCATTATAAGAAATAATTTTTCTTGGAATATATAAAATAAAGACAAAGACCAAAGTAACAAATGTACCATAAACAAGCCCTCTTGAAGCATCACATTGACTAAAAGCAGTAATTAAATCTTTTCCATCAAAGAATCCTCCAGTATAAATCATCCCAATAATACAACTCATAATTAAAACAATAACAGGTAAAATCAAATCTAGAACTTTCCCCTTTTGATTATAAGAAATTTCTTCATTTGTCTGATAAGAATCATCCCCAAAACAAACATCGCCATTTTGAGCAGCTAATTCATGTTTTTTCATCTTTCCAAAATGAAACTCACTGCCAATAACATAACAAACCATGACAATTGTTAAAAGAGCATAAAGATTAAAAGGAATTGTATTTAAAAATAATTGAAAACCATCCCCTGAGGTATAACCACTTACAGCTGCAGCCCATGATGAAATAGGTGCAATAATACAAACAGGTGCTGCCGTACTATCAATAATATAGGCAAGCATTGCTCTTGAAACTTTAAATTCATCTGTGATTTCACGCATAACACTTCCAACTGTTAAACAGTTAAAGTAATCATCAACAAAGATAACAACACCTAAAATAAAAGTAGAAAACAAAGATTGTTTAGAAGATTTCATCTTCTTTTTAGCCCATTTTCCATAAGCTTGACTTCCTCCACTTTTAGTCATTAAAGTCACAATAATTCCTAACATTACTAAAAATATTAAAATTCCAATATTAGAAGGTTTACTTAAACAATTAACAACTGTATCAAACAATAAATTTAAACTTTCAACAAGATGAAAATTTGTTAGTAATAAAGTTCCTGAAACAATTCCAATGAGTAATGAAATATAAACTTCTTTTGTTTTTAAAGCAAAAATAATTGCGATTACAGGCGGTAATAAAGCCCATATTGTCTTTACATAATTCATTCTTTTCCTCCATAAAAAAAGTACCTTGAGAATATCAAAGTACTTTACATACAAGATAGCTCTCCACTAAAAAGTGACAAGAAATTATATATTTTATAATTTCCCAGATAAATAACATTTGGTGTTGTTATTTTCTTCGGCACGTTTCCCTTTCATTGTTGACTGTCACCAAACATTATCAACAATTACTCTTGATTCATGCACCTCTACCAATTCTTCTATTTTGTCTTTTCAAGAATAACAAAGTCCAACATACTTGTCAATAAAATTGTATGAAATCAAGTACAATTTATTATGGTATAATACCTTTAGGAGGTAGTAAAATGAATGATTATATCATAAACTTTTTAAAAAAAATCATGGCAATTGATAGTCCTTCTGGATATACCAAAGAAGTCATTCACCATTGTCAAAAAGAAGCTGAGAATTTAGGATTTCATACGCATCAAACAAATAAAAGAAATCTAGAAATTTATGTTGAAGGTCAAGATGATTATACAGTAGGATTTTGTGGTCATGTGGATACTTTAGGATTAATGGTTAGAAGTATTAAAAGTGATGGCACATTAACTTTTACAAATGTTGGTGGTCCAATTATTCCTACATTGGATGGTGAATATTGTCGTATTCATACAAGAAGTGGTCAATGTTATACAGGAACAATTCTTTCTAATTATCCTGCTGTTCATGTTTATAAAGATGCTAAAAGTGCACCAAGAGATTGTGAAAATATGCATGTAAGAATTGATGAAGTAGTTAAAAATAAAGAAGATGTACAAGCTTTAGGTATTCAAAATGGTGATTATATTGCTTATGATCCTAAAACTGAAATTACAGCATCTGGTTTTATTAAATCACGTTTTTTAGATGATAAAATGTCTGTCGCTATTTTATTTGGAATGCTTAAGCATTTAGCTAATAATCATATTAAACCCAAACATAATCTCATTATTATTATTTCTACTTATGAAGAAGTAGGACACGGAAGTAGTTATATTCATCCTGATATTGATGAATTGATTGCTGTAGATATGGGATGTATTGGTGAAGATTTAGCTTGTAGTGAATATGATGTCAGTATTTGTGCTAAAGATGGTAGTGGACCTTATGATTATGATTTAACTTCTAAACTCATTGAACTTGCAAGTACGCATCAGTTACAATACGCTATTGATATTTATCCTTATTACAGCAGTGATGTTTCAGCCGCTTTACGTGGTGGTCAAAATATTAAAGGCGCTTTAATTGGCCCAGGTGTAGCAGCTAGTCATGGTATGGAAAGAACACATCTTCAAGCTGTAGAAAATACTTTAAAATTATTACTTGCTTATATAGCATAAAAATGTTGCCAAATGACAACATTTTTATTTTACTTTAACACCAAGGATCCCTATTAAATCTACAGCTTGAAAATCATTAATAATCAATCCTTTTAAACTTGCTAGATCAAACATTGCCCCTTGTATTTGACATGTAGATAAATCTAATCCTTTATGATGTAATGAAGCAAGTTCACTTTGTATTAAATTTGTTTCATTAAATTGTATTTTTTTAAAGTTTGCATCATAAAATGATGCTTCTTGTAAATCACAATGATCAAACATAACATTTAACAATTGACTTGATGATAAATTACTATAACGTCCCTGACAATGATCAAATAAAACATCTTTTAAATTTGTTTCAATAAAAGAAGTTCCTGTTAATTTACAGTTTTTAAATTGTACACGATTTAAATATTGATGATCAAAATTTTGATTTGATAGATCACATTTATCAAAAGTAACATCTATTAAATCAAGATGCTTTAATGAAACTTTAGTAAAATCAATATTTTCAAAAAAACAACCATCAAAAGTTAAATCTTGAATAATTGTTCTTTGTTGAATATTTTGATCAATATGAACATCTTGAAATTTCATTTTTTTTAAACATTCTTCAAAACTTGTTTTTTCTATATAGGATAGTTTAGGTGCAACTAACTTCATTTTTTCTCCTTCTTTAAGGAATCCCAAAAATTCCAAAATTCTTTTTTTTGAACAATTCCATTTCTACTTAAAATAACATAATCTTCTCCTTGCCAAGCATAAAAGACATCTGTTTCTTTAAAATCATTTTTTAAATAAAATTGTTTTCTTTTTATTCTTTGTTCTTTATTAGAAGTATCTTTAATTTTTTCAATATCTACAATAATCTTTTTAGAATCATATTGTTTTGCTAGATCATTAAGAATATAGCTTCCTATACCTTGATCACGATATTCTTTTTTTACAGCAAGATATAAAATATGCGCTATTTGACTTTGAATACATAAAATAGCAAAACCTACAAGTTGATTTTCTTGATAATAACCATAAATAGCGCCTAAATGTAATTCATCAAATAATCGAGTTAAATCCATTTGTTCATTTTTTGGAAATGCTTGTTGATAAAGTGGATATACTTCTTCTATTTCTGTGCTATGAAAAGCGATTTGTTTTTTTATCATTTTAAAAAACTCTTAATTTCTTAAAAGTTTAAATAAGTCCTTTTTCTTCTAATTGTTTTAAACAATATGCAATACCATTATCATTATTAGATAAAGTAATATAATTAGCTCTTTCTTTTACTTCATCTACAGCATTTTCCATAGCAACACCATATCCACAATATTCAATTAATGATAAATCATTATAACCATCACCAAAAGCAATTGTTTCTTCTTGTTTAATTCCTAATTTCTTACATAAAACATCTAAAGAAGCAGCTTTATCAATTCCATTTGCCATACATTCAATAAAATAAGGATCACTTCTATAAATAGACATCTTTCCTTCATATGGAGCTTTGAATTCATCTAAAATTTGAGCCACATACGCAGGTTCTCCAGTAATCAATACTTTATTGACATCAAAGCTCACTTCTTTTTTAAAATCTTGAACATGTTTTATATTCATTTTTGTTGTAAAGCTTTCTAATTGAATCCAATGATCTCCTATATCTTCTGTAATGATTTCAGTTGCATTGTATGTAAGTGGAGATAAACCAAATGCTTTTGCTCGATCATACATTTCATGTGCTATTTCACTTGATAATGTTTGTTCATAGACAACTTCATTTGTTTTATAATCTAATACTCTTGCTCCATTGAAAGATAAAAGATATCCTCCTACTTGATCTAAGGTTAATTCTTTTGCTTCTTTAAAGATACCAGCTGTTGGTCTTCCAGAAGCTAAAACAATAATAACACCTTTTTGTGCTAATTTAATAAGTTCTTGTTTTGTTTCTTCTAAAATATTTTTATTTTTATCTGTTAATGTTCCATCTAAATCTAATGCTATTAATTTATACATTTTTCTACCTACCTTTGCGACTATTATAACAAAGCCTTTATAAAAAACAAAATTATTTCTTAAAATGAAAAAGCAATGTTTACACATTACTTTTCAACGCCCCTGCCAAGGACTTTTATTATACCATATTTTAGAGTTCAAAAATATGATTTAATAGTTGAATTCCTGTTTTTGTTTTAAAAACATTCTTTTTCATTTTTTCGATAGCTTCTTTAGTTAAATTCGATTCATCACCATTTACTAAAAAGTCAGCTTCTAATAAAATTTGATAATCTAAACCATCCACTTGATCATAAGTATGATGATGACCTACTAAATAAGCAGCTCTTTCAATAATTCCTCGATCTAAATTAAAATCTTTTAAAAATTCTTTGACTAATGCTGGACCTTCTTTTTCTTGTAAGTCACCTTCACAATGTCCATATTTTTCTCTACATAATGGACAAGCTATATCATGACAAATAGCAGCAACTTCTAAAATAAATTGTTCTCTTTCTTCTAAATGTTCTGCTTTACCAATAAGTCTTGCATATTGGTGAACTTTGATAAAATGTGCGACATCATGTTTGATTTTATGACCTTGTGTATATAAAATCATTGCAAGTTCTATTTCATCTATCATTTTCTTCTACCATTTGATCAATTAGTTCAATGACTTCTTGAATCATCCCATCACAATGAGGTTTCTTTTGTCCACCATTTTTAGCATTTTCTTTAAGTAAATCTGCACAATTAATAAGTCCATGATGATTATTAGAAATTGTTTTGATAAATTGGTTCACTTTTGCTGGTGAATCAATTCCTTTTGCTCCTAAAATCATTAAACCACTGGTAATAGCACCACAGACGCTCCCACATTTCATACCACCACCAAAGTTACATCCCAAATGATTAGCAAGTTCTTTATTGATTCCTAAATCATCGGCATAAACTTCCATAATTGTTTGTGCACAATTATGAACCATTGGTTTAGCATTTCTTAATTCTTTTGCTTTTTCTACATGTTTATTCATCTTTCAAATTCCTTTTCTTTTTATATCTTTATTATAACGAATTTTTATTTTGAATAAATCTTTTTTTGCCAACTTCTTTTTTGACAATGTGGACATTTCATATATCTTGTTCTTCCATAATGCATTGCAAAATAAACTTGTTGATAGCTTGGAATATATTTATGATGACATTTTTGACATTCATAATAGCCTTCTTCTGTTTCTATTTTTAAAGCAACTGATACACCAATAATCAAAAAGATAAAGCTTAAGATAAACAAGATGACTTTTAATACACTGTTTTCAACAAAATAAACAGACATAAAAATTAAAATCAAAAAGATACTCGTTGAACCAATGCCAATAACATTTTCATAAAAGAACATTTTCTTTGTTTGTTTTACTTCTTGACCTGCCATCATCAATAAATTATCTTCTGCCTTTTGTTGGTAATTTCTTTCTTCGATAAATTCTCCCGTTAACAGCTCATTGACTGAAATATCCAATATTCGACAGAGTTCTAACATATACATAGGATCTGGTAGACCCTTCCCTCTTTCCCATTTAGAAATTGTACGATCACTAATTCCTAAATAACTTGCAAGCTTAGCTTGTGTAAGCTTTTTATCTTTTCTTCTTTGAGCAATAAAATTCCCTATTTTTTTTTGATTCATAACTTTCACCTCACTTGCATTTTATGTATATTCATACAAAATGTAAACAAACGCATCGTAGAGATAAGAAAAGCAGCCTTAATTTGCTGCTTGATGATGATAAACTTTTGGGCGTACATGAATGAAATAAACAAGTGCTAGTGCTAATACAGTAACAAACCAACTAATTGGATAAATGATTAATAAATGATCGTATGAGGCAATTGATGGATAAATTGTATATAAGTAAGCAAGTCTTACTCCACAAATTCCCGCAACACAAATACCTGCTGGAACACTAGAATAACCAACACCTCTCATTACACTTGAGAAAACTTCAATTGACATGTTAAGGAATTGGAATGGTAAAATGATTTTCAATCTTGTATAAGCTAAACTAGCTACTGAAACATCTGATGTAAAGAAACTAATAAAGAAATGATCAAAAATTACAAATATCATACAAGCAACCATTGTTGTTGCTCCCCCTAATAAGAAAGATTGAAGTGTAATCTTTTTACAACGGTCATATTTTTTAGCACTATAATTTTGTCCAATAAATGTAACCGCAGCTTGAGCAAATGAACTTAATATATAATAAGCAAAATATTCATAGTTTAAAGCTGCTGAACTGGCTGCAATGGCATCTGAACCTAAAGCATTTAATGATGATTGAATACAGACATTCGAAATAGAAAAGACCATGCCTTGTAAACCAGCAGGTACCCCAATTTTTGCAATTCTTTTTAAGATTCGATCATTGATTTTTAATTGTTTTAAATCAATTCTTAAAGCATCTGTTTCATGCATTAGCCAATAAAGTAACATCATAGAACTAAAGATATTAGAAACAACAGTTCCAATAGCTACCCCTTCTACTGACATATGTAAAACAACAACAAAGAATAAATTTAAAATAACGTTAATGACTCCACCAATAAATAATGCAATAAGTGGTCTTTGAGTATCTCCTTTACTTCTTAAAACAGCTGCAGCAAAGTTATAGAGCATGACAAAAGGAACCCCAATAAAATAAATTTTTAAATATACTTCTGCAAGATTAATAATATCATCTGGTGTTGACATCAACTCTAAAATAGGTCTTGCGAAAAAGAATCCTACAAACAATAAAACAATTCCAATAATCACCGACATTAAAATTGAAGTATGTGCTGCAAGTGATGTTCTCTTTTCATCATTTTGTCCTATAAATGATGCAATAACAACATTAGCACCTATTGATAACCCTACAAATGAGTTAACAAGTAAATTAATGATTGGCCCATTTGCTCCAACGGCAGCTAATGCCCCACTTCCTGCAAAACTTCCGACAACAGCAACATCTGCTGCATTAAATAATTGTTGTAAAATACTACTTGCTGCTAATGGTAAAGCAAAAAGTATGAGCTTGTTCCAAATAGAACCATTTAACATATCAAATGTTTTCTTTTTCTTCATATTATCCCTCCTGTTTACTATTCTATTTCTTTTAATTCAAGACGTACAATAATAATTGTGTAATCTACTATAACTTAAATGTATAGTGATATTTTATCTTCTTTATTTTTATTATTCCAATACTTTTATTGTAGATAATATTATGCTTATAAAGCATATTTTAGCAAAGAAAAAAGAAATGAAATCATTTCTTTGTCATACGATATTGCTTTTCTAAAGTAAGCCAACGTGATGCTTCTACATGAAAAAAAGCTTCTAATTTTTTAGCAATTTCTTCATTAAGTTCACATTCACCTAAAATAAGTTGTGTCACTTCATCTAGATTCATATCCATCTTTTGTGCAAAATCGTTATAAGAGATATTTAAAGTTGTAAGTATATCTCGAATATAATATCCCGGTGCATAAGCAACCGCATTTGTACTTTTGTCCATCTTTTTCACCCAATATGTATTATATTCTTTCTGTTATTTTGTTGCAATAAATTATTTCCAAGGAAATAATTTAGAAAAGAGTCAGAAAAAATCTAACTCTTAAATAATTTGGAAAATATAGAATTTTAAATAAGATGTTTCTTCCATTGTCCATAAAATAGGATGATCTGCATTTTGTTGAGTAACAGAAACTTGTTTTAAAACAACGCCTGCTTCACTTGCAGCTTCTCTTAACATTTTTTCAAAATTAGCTGTTTCCATAAAACGTGAACAACTACATGTAATAAGATATCCTCCATTTTTTAAAACTTTCATTGCTTGTTTATTGATTCTTTTATAACCATTATAAGCTTTTTGAACAGTTCTTCTTGATTTCGTAAATGCTGGTGGATCTAAAACAATTATATCAAATTCATTTTCTTTTAATTCATCTAAATAATCAAAGACATCTGCTTGTACAAAATCAATTTTTTCTTCTAAATGATTAAGTTTAGCATTTTGATAGCCTTGATCTAATGCTGTTTTAGAAACATCAACAGAAACAACATGACTAGCATTTCCCATAGCAGCATTTAATGCAAAACCGCCTGTATGACTGAAACAATCAACAACACGTTTTCCATGAGCAATTTTTCTAAGTAAATAACGATTTGATTTTTGATCTAAAAAATATCCTGTTTTTTGTCCATTTTCAACATCTACATGTAATAATAAACCATTTTCATTAATAATTGTTTGTGTAGGTAAATCTTTATTTTTATAATAGCCTTTATATTGTTCTAAACCTTCTTTAGTTCTAATTTGGATATCATTTCTTTCATAAATACCTTTAACATCTTCTCCATCTGCTTTTAAGACATCTAAAACAATTTCATAAATCATATCTTTAATTTGTTCTAAACCATAAGAACTGATTTGACTTACTAAAATATCATTATAACGATCTATCACAAGTCCAGGTAATAAATCAGCTTCTCCAAAAATTAAACGACAATTAGATAAATTATCTCCTTCAACAGTTTTTCTAAAATCATAGGCTTGTTGTATTCTATTTTGAAAAAATTGACGATCAATTATTTCATTTTGATTTTTTGATAAAATACGCACTGTAATATGACTTTCTAAAGAAATAAAACCTGTTCCTAAATATCTTCCATCGCGTGTAACAATATCAACAAGTTCTCCATTTTTGATATTTGGATCACATTGTTCTAAATTATTTTTATACATCCACATTTGACCTTTATCAAGCCAAGTAACACCTTCATTTGAAATAACAATTTCTGGATAATTTCTTTCCATTCTACTTACTCCTTTTATTTAATATTTATACCACCAAAAATACAACGTGCATTAAGATAAATAACTTTTGTATTTTCAATTTTATTTTCTCTTTTATGAAGATCAACACCACCTAAAAAATTAGATGATTGTATTTGAATATTCACATCATCAGGTAAATATAAATCAACACCACCAAATAAAGTTGAAATTGTAATTGTTGTTTCTTCATTTAAATAGGCTTTTGATAAATCTAATATTAATCCATTAAAAGTGACATCATAATTTCCACCTGTATATAATTTACCATCATAAATATTTTGATGTGGTTTCTTTTTGGTAAAAGTATCTTTAAAAATCATTTTTAATCCTATTAATACAAAGATAACAGGAACTACTAATTTCCATGCAAATTGGAAACTTATTATACCTTGACAATAGAGTAAAAGATAGATCCCTACAATAAGACCTATGATATTTCCTGTTTTATCTTGATCTTTAAATAAGCCAAGAAAACAAGGAATAATAATAAATAATGTCCACCATCCATCAAAGAATAAATCTATATTTGTAATATGAAAAGTATTTAATCCTATAATAACTCCAATAATGATGAAAATAAGACCTATAACTGTATTTTCAATTTTTTTCATACATTTCTCCTCACTAATTTTCATCATTATAGCATAAATTGTCATAACAAAAATAGCACTTTCGTGCTATTAATGAAGTAATTCTAACTCTTGAATAAATCCATGATTTAAAATATCTTTAAATTCTTTTGAAGTTTTTTCTGATGTTTGTTTTTTTAGTTCAATTAAAAAAATAATTTGATATTCTTCATTAAGGATTGACGAAGGATTATTTTTCATCAAATGCAGTACAATTTTAAGTTCATCATCATTTAAAGAATAATGATGTGCCTTGCAAATGTTACTCAACTCCTTCTTTGTCATATTTTGTAAATTATGATTTAATGCTCTTATATCCTTCATATTCACCCCTTCTTTCTTTATAAATATTATATCTCTAAAAAAATTTTGCTTCAATCATTATGATCTATTGCCTCAATTTCGTAAATGTCTGATAAATTTATAATTTGTTTATTTTGAAGAGTGATTATTTTATTATTCATATCTAGTTTTTTTATACTTTGTATCATTGTTTGATAACTTCCACCTGCTTTTCTAGCATCTTTTTTAAAATAAGTAATCTTTACTTTTTCTTTTGTTTCTATAAAATAGTTTAATTTTTGATTTAAAATTTGTTGTTTATTTTCATCGATTTCTCTTTTTTCTTCAGTTATTCTTTGTGTTTCATGAATAAGTTGTTTATGTCCTGTAAGTGCAGCAAAAGGAGCAAACTGTGCTGCACGATCTTTTTGAGACATATGTTTATACTTTTTAGATTTTTTATAAGGAAGATTTATGATATCACCATAATCATGAATATTTTTTATTGTGGCCATTACGCTTTATGTCCCCCTATAATTTCATTTCTTTCTCTTGTTGTTGCTCCTTCTTCTAAATTCATTCCTTTAAGAATTGCATTTTTACCATATTTTTGTTTGATTTTAAGAGTTGCTTTTTGTAAATTTTTTTCTTTTTCTAAAGCTTCTTTTTCATCTTTTTGATTTATATTTTGATGGTTTGTAAATAAATTCAATTGTCGATGATAAATCATATCTTTTACTTTATCTTCATATAAAACATTGGATGCTGAAATATTAATTCTTTTAACCATTAAATTCCTATTTACTATTTCATCAAATTTTTTTATTACTTCTTTAATTATCAATTTTGATGATGAAGTGTAACGCTCTAAATTGATTGTTCCACGTGCATGTTTAGGAATCTTTCGATTATAACGATCGATCATCATTTCTCCATGATATTCATTATCTTTATCATAACCAATCGTTAAAACAATTTGATTGGTTACTAATCCTTTTTCTACTAAGTCAAGTGCTAACAAATCTAACATTTCTTTAACAATCAATTTTGTTTTTTCAAAATTATAAGGACAACTTAATACCTGACCTGTTCCAACACTATTTCTTTCGGGTTTATAATTTTTAATATCTTTCATTGTACATGATTCATAACCCCATGCATGGTCAATAAGTAACTCAGCATTAACACCAAATAAATCATAAAGAAGTTTTTCATTATAATATTCATTCTCTGTACCTTGTGAACATTTTGCGATATCTCCCATTGTATAAAGTCCTTCTTTTTCTAATTTTTTAGCATATCCTTTCCCTACTCGCCAAAAATCAGTGATTGGACGATGATTCCATAAATACTTTCGATATCTTTCTTCATTAAGTAAGGCAATACGTTGCCCATTATCATCTTTGTTTATATGCTTAGCAACTATATCCATTGCGACTTTACATAAATATAAATTCGTACCAATTCCTGCTGTAGCTATAAGGCCTGTTGTTTCATAAATATCACTTAAAATTTGGGAAGCTAACTCTCTAGGTGTTTTTTGATAAATGTGAGTATAATGTGTTATATCCATAAAAACTTCATCAATTGAATAAACATGAATGTCTTCAGGAGAAACATATTTAAGATAAATTTTATATATTTCTTGGCTCCACTTCATATAATGGGACATTCTTGGAGTTGCTATTTCATAAGCTATTTTTAAATGTTTATTTTTTTGGAGTTTACTTTCTAAGCATGATTCACCATTAAAATAATGACTTTCTTTTAGCCTTTTATTATTTTCTCTGTTAATGGTTTGGATTACTTCAAATAATCTTGCTCTACCTGAAATACCATATTTCTTTAAAGAAGGAGAAACAGCTAGACAAATTGTTTTTTCTGTCCTGCTAGCATCAGCAACAACAAGATTTGTATCTAAAGGATCATAACCTTTTTCAATACATTCGACAGAAGCATAAAATGATTTAAGGTCTATCGCTAAAAAAATGCCCATTTTACATCTCCTTTCTTTCATAAAAATATAGTAAAATATCTTATCTAAATATATAACAAAAATTCAAAAAAAGTAATAAGTTATTTTATAAATAATATTTAACTGATTATTTATGGTGTATACACTTTTTTATTTATTTTTTTAAACTTTTCTATATAATAAAGACCTAGGAGGAATTTATGAAAGAATATAAAACACTTTTATTTGATATAGATGGTACTTTACTTGATTTTAAAAAAGCTGAAGACTATGCTATGCATAAAACATTTAGTGATCATCATTTAGAATTAACATCAGAAATATTTGAAATTTATGAAGAAATAAATTCAAAATTATGGAAAGATTTTGAATTAGGATTAATTGATAAAAAAACAGTAGTTTATAAGCGCTTTGTTAAATTATTTAATGAACTTGGAATTGAAGAAGATGGTGTAGCCTTTGAAGATGAATATCAATGGAATTTAGCGCATGGTGCCTATTTGATTAAACATGCCATTGAAATATTAGAATATCTTTCTAAAAAATATGATCTTTATGTTGTGACAAATGGTGTGGCTAGTACGCAATATAATCGTTTAAAGTTATTAGATTTAAATAAATATTTTAAAGATATTTTTATCTCTGAAGAAATTGGGTATCAAAAACCTAAAATTGAGTTTTTTGATTACTGTTTTAGACATATTGAACACTTTGATAAAGATAAAGCACTTATTATCGGTGATTCTCTTACAAGTGATATGCAAGGCGGTATAAATGCACAAATTGATACATGTTGGTATAATCCACAACATGATAAAACATCCATAAAAATTGATTATATTATCCATGATTTAAAAGAATTAGAAAATATGCTATAAAAGTTCTCATACAGGAGAACTTTTTTTGATGAATAAAAAAACATAAAAAAAAGAAGGAACTGGCAACGAGCTATTTTCGCACAATGTACTATCTTCGCCGCGATGATGCTTAACTTCTGTGTTCGGAATGGGTACAGGTGTGTCCATCATGCTATCATTACCAGATTCTTCTTGTCAAGTGTCTTCAGGACACTCAAAACCAGACAGTAGTTTTTCTTCTTTCAAGCTCGCTTGCCTTTTCGGTCAAGCCCTCGACCTATTAGTATCAGTCCGCTTAACATGTCACCATGCTTACACTCCTGACCTATCTACCTTATCGTCTTTAAGGGGTCTTACTTGCTTGCGCAATGGGAAATCTCATCTTGAAGTGGGTTTCACACTTAGATGCCTTCAGCGTTTATCCCTTCCGCATTTAGCTACCCAGCTATGCCACTGGCGTGACAACTGGTCCACCATTGATGCGTCCATCCCGGTCCTCTCGTACTGAGGACAGCTCTTCTCAAATTTCCTGCGCCCACGACAGATAGGGACCGAACTGTCTCACGACGTTCTGAACCCAGCTCGCGTACCGCTTTAATGGGCGAACAGCCCAACCCTTGGAACCGACTTCAGCTCCAGGATGCGATGAGCCGACATCGAGGTGCCAAACCTCCCCGTCGATGTGGACTCTTGGGGGAGATCAGCCTGTTATCCCCAGGGTAGCTTTTATCCGTTGAGCGACGGCCTTTCCATTCAGCACCGCCGGATCACTAAGCCCGACTTTCGTCCCTGCTCGACTTGTAGGTCTCGCAGTCAAACACCCTTTTGCCTTTGCACTCTGCGCTTGGTTTCCATCCAAGCTGAGGGTATCTTTGGGCGCCTCCGTTACTCTTTGGGAGGCGACCGCCCCAGTCAAACTGCCCGACTGACACTGTCCCGTCAACGGCTCTACGTCGTCCGGTTAGAAATCCAATACAACAGGGGTAGTATCCCAACAGCGGCTCCTTGAATACTGGCGTATCCATCTCTTTGCCTCCTACCTATCCTGTACATGCTGCATCAAATCCCAATATCAACCTGCAGTGAAGCTCCATGGGGTCTTTCCGTCTAGTCGCGGGTAACCTGCATCTTCACAGGTACTAAGACTTCACCGAGTCTACAGCTGAGACAGCGCCCAAATCGTTACGCCTTTCGTGCGGGTCAGAACTTACCTGACAAGGAATTTCGCTACCTTAGGACCGTTATAGTTACGGCCGCCGTTTACTGGGGCTTCAGTTCAGGGCTTCACTTGCGTTAACCCCTCCCCTTAACCTTCCAGCACCGGGCAGGCGTCACCCCCTATACTTCGCCTTGCGGCTTAGCAGAGAGCTGTGTTTTTGGTAAACAGTCGCTTGGGCCGTTTCACTGCGGCTCATATCTCTATGAGCACTCCTTCTCCCTAAGTTACGGAGTCATTTTGCAGAGTTCCTTAGCTATAGTTCTCTCGCTCACCTTAGGATTCTCTCCTCACCCATGTGTGTCCATTTTCGGTACGGGCCATATATACTTAACGTTAGAAACTTTTCTTGGAAGTTCCTCCACTGCCTTCCGTACTCGCCGTAGCTTTCCGTACGCTTCACGCCTTCTCGTTTCGGATGGTGGATTTGCCTGCCATCCCGATATCTCGCTTGCACCAGCTCTTCCAGCCGCTGGCTGCAGCTTCCTCTCTCCGTCATTCCTTCACATATATACGGGTACAGGAATCTCTACCTGTTGTCCATCGACTACGCCTTTCGGCCTCGCCTTAGGTCCCGACTTACCCAGAGCGGACGAACCTTCCTCTGGAAACCTTGGGTTTTCGGTGCGTGGGATTCTCACCCACGTTCCGCTACTCACACCGGCATTCTCTCTTCCATGATCTCCACACGTCCTTTCGGTCGTACTTCTCCGTTCATGGAACGCTCCCCTACCATCCCTTGGGATCCATAGCTTCGGTAGTATGCTTAGCCCCGGTAAATTATCGGCGCAGAGTCATTCGACTAGTGAGCTGTTACGCACTCTTTAAAGGATGGCTGCTTCTGAGCCAACCTCCTAGTTGTCTGTACATCTCCACATCCTTTTCCACTTAGCATACATTTTGGGACCTTAGCTGATGGTCTGGGCTGTTTCCCTCTTGACAACGGACCTTATCACCCGCTGTCTGACTGCCGAGCATGTTGGCGTGACATTCGCAGTTTGATTATGCTCAGTACCCCGAGATGGGGCCATCACATATTCAGTGCTCTACCTTCACGCAACTCTTCTCTCGACGCTAGCCCTAAAGCTATTTCGGGGAGAACCAGCTATCTCCGGGTTCGATTGGAATTTCACCCCTAGCCACAACTCATCCGCCAACGTTTCAACGGGGGTCGGTTCGGTCCTCCATCGGGTTTTACCCCAACTTCAACCTGGTCATGGCTAGATCACCCGGTTTCGGGTCTACTGCATGCAACTCGCGCCCTCTTAAGACTCGCTTTCGCTTCGGCTCCGCATATCCTGCTTAACCTCGCTCCATACAGTAACTCGCCGGTTCATTCTACAAAAGGCACGCCATCACCCTTTAACGGGCTCTGACTTCTTGTAGGCATATGGTTTCAGGTTCTCTTTCACTCCCCTCCCGGGGTTCTTTTCACCTTTCCCTCACGGTACTGGTTCACTATCGGTCACTCTCTCGTATTTAGCCTTGCCGGATGGTCCCGGCTGATTCAGACAGGATTTCTCGTGTCCCGCCCTACTCAGGTGTCATCTCTCTCCAGTCTCTCATTTCGAGTACGGGGCTCTCACCCTCTCTCGCTCACCTTCCCATGTGATTCCTCTATGATCCTCTGTCAGATTCCTCGATGATCCTACTACCCCGATCCTAAAATCGGTTTGGGCTCTTTCCCTTTCGCTCGCCGCTACTCAGAAAATCATTCTTATTTTCTCTTCCTGCAGGTACTTAGATGTTTCAGTTCCCTGCGTCTCGCCTCATCATGTCTATGTATTCGACATGTGATACACGGATATGACTCCGTGTGGGTTCCCCCATTCGGATATCGACGGCTCTTCACGTGCTTACCGCTCACCGTCGCATTTCGCTGTTTGCTGCGTCCTTCTTCGCCGGAGTGTGCCTAGGCATTCCCCATACGCCCTTTCTTGCTTTACCTTCTAGGTTTGCTTGCTTGAACTTTTTTTCGTTTACACTTGCTGTAAAATCTTAGTTACTTTCGACTTTTCGTACTAGACCTTATTTTTTCTTTAATGTCTAATCTCTTCTTTATCGTTTTCGCAATTTTTTTTACTACTATCCAGTTTTCAATGTCCTCTTGAATGTCATGGACATTCAAAACCAAACAAGAAAGCACAACTTTCTCTCCCTAGAAAGGAGGTGATCCATCCCCACGTTCCCGTAGGGATACCTTGTTACGACTTCACCCCAATCATCAGTCCCACCTTAGACAGCTCCTTCCTTGCGGTTAGGCCACCGGCTTCGGGTGTTACCGACTCTCATGGTGTGACGGGCGGTGTGTACAAGGCCCGAGAACGTATTCACCGCGACATGCTGATTCGCGATTACTAGCGATTCCATCTTCGTGCAGTCGAGTTGCAGACTGCAGTCCGAACTGAGAACAGTTTTATGGGTTTCGCTCCACCTCGCGGCTTCGCTTCCCTCTGCTCTGTCCATTGTAGCACGTGTGTAGCCCAGGTCATAAGGGGCATGATGATTTGACGTCATCCCCGCCTTCCTCC
>OLQK01000144.1_pt1 | contig 89838 bp, 72 predicted proteins | sample 1672501 | NCBI WGS metagenome assembly OLQK01 (sample SAMEA3136693, study PRJEB25190) | human gut metagenome | biome: human gut; feature: human-associated habitat; material: faeces | place: Austria | collected 2013
CCACCTCTCCTTTCACTTTTTACTATCTTTATTTTATCCTAATTTTATCACAATTGCAATAAACAGCAACACATTTCTCACAAATTCTACCATCCGCTTATACTGCATACTCATCAGTCATAACTATTTCTCTCAATATAATATTTTGCCGCTGTTTCGTAATCTTTCTAATATAATCAATCGCCTCATCATAATCGCTGTCTTTATTCCGGAACCTATAAGAATGCACAGATTGAACATTGATTCCATATTGCTTGCAGCATTCTTTCAAGTCCTTATACCTATCACCTTTATAGTAAAACGCGTCCATTTCCAGATTCTTCTTCCTTTTCAAACAATGCCGGAATGCTTCTTGTGCCGAACAATTCTTTCGCCATGCTCTATTGCGCACCGCTTTTAATGACACCGATTGATATAAAATTTCAAAGCTTCTTCTCTGGATATTCCGTGCCGTTTTGCGTATGCCGACACATAAGATGCATTGCATCCAAATGCTCTGCAACATGATGTAAATGTAATATATTCCTGTCCGCAGAAATATATTTTTCTTTTATTATGATAATTCAAATAGCTGGAAAGCGCATGCCGCAGCAGAAAATGCTTTCTTTTTGCATATCGCCGGACGCAGATCGGTTTAATCTCATATGCCATGCAGCATGCGGCGAAACTGTCATAGGTCACATGGTTATATGTAAAACGATTATATTTATAATACTGATAATAATGACTGAGCGCCTCCTCTTTTGATATTTTATTTTTCTGCATATAAGTACATAGGGATTTATAGTTTATATTGTAATAATCGCAGCATTCTTTTAAATCTGTCCACCTCACTTTCCTCCTTTATTACAAAATATTACAAAATCAAAAAGTCCTTGCCGGACATCTCTGCCTGACAAGGATTTTTTTGATACTTTTTATTACTTCTTCTTTAAGAGGACATTTATTAGATTTATTCTCGAGAAACTTCCTACGCTTCTCTTTCCATTCCCATTCCTTCTGCAAGCTTCTTGCTGAAAGCGAGTACGACTGCACCAAGGATAGCTACAACTGCACCGATTCCGATGAAGAACGGCACTTCGCTTCCTTCTTTATAGAAGTTAACGAGAATCATGTTAAGAGCAGCTCCTACTGACTGAGACATTGACCATACAGTCATCATCTGTGTTACAAAGGCTTTTGGTGCTGCTACTGCTGTAATGGAGTAACCGATCGGGCATGTAAATCCTTCAGCAAACATCAGTACTGCATAGAACAATACGATCCACCATGCATTTACTTTTGCATCGCCTGGGTAAATGATATAAAGGAGTGCAATAATCATTGCTCCAAGTCCCCACAAAATCGTTCCGAATCCCATCTTCGTTGTTCCGAATGGCTGTTTCTTGCCAAGTTTTGTCCAAAGCATGGTAAGAAGACTACCGAAGCAAACCGCAAAGATTGCCGGGATTGTCTGGAATGAAGCTGCCGGAATTTCTACTCCGAAGATCACACGATTTACTTTTTCTTCATAGAAGATAGCAAGGATTGAAATTGTCTGTGTCCAGATCAAAAGTGTAACGGCGTTACAGATAAATGGTGGAAGCAGACAAAGTACTTTCTTTTTCTCGTGCTTTTCTGTCTTCTTGCTTGAGTAGATGAAGACAAGATAAGCAAGCGGGATAAAGATGGAAATAGTACTTACTACGTTTGCAAAGGAAGATATTTTCAGCTTTCCTGTTGCAAATGAAACTGCTAAAACTGTTCCTACGATAGCAACAACAATAAGCATTTTTACAACAAAAGAACGTTTCTTATCTGCCGGAAGCGGATCATCCGGTTCCAGACCGATATTTCCGAAGAATTTTTTGTAAGTAGCAATATAAGCAACAGTACCTAAGAATGAGAGAACTGCTGATAATGCGAATGCTGCGTGGTATCCGCATTTCGCTGCGATTACACCTGCAAGGGCCGGAGCTGCTGCACCGATATTGGAAATTACGTAAGAAATTGTGAAAGCACTGTCACGTCTTCCATCGTTCTCATCGTAGAATTTACCGATCAGAGTTTCGATACATCTTCCTGCGAAGAGTGAACCGAATACCATACATCCCATAGCAGCTGCATATCCTACTACCCCAAGTGGAAATGCAAGCAAGGTATAACCGATAAATCCGGTAACTCTGGCTACAAGCAGTGACCTACGACATCCAAGAATACGGTCGCAGACATAGCTTCCGATGATGGTTGTCATTCCGACTACAGTTGCATATAAAGAAATCAACTGTGCTGCATCCGCTTTATCGAATCCAAGACCTGCAGGTGCATTTGCATACAGGTAATAGATCATTACGGCATTCATTGCGTAGTTCGAAAAAGACGAACAAAGCTGTACAAAGCTGAGAGTCCCCACCCCCCTAGGCTGACCCAAAAACGCGGTCTCCTTTTTTAAGGCTTCATCATATTGATTCATTTTTAGTTTTCCTCCAAATAACATATACTTCTCATTCAATAAAAAACAGTTTATATTTTCCCCGATTTTTCCTGCTGCCCTCCTTTTTCCATGATTATATTCACTTGTTTTTTATCTTGAACCTTTCTTGTATCTTACTTAATTTTCCTAGAATTGTCAACATTTTACATTTAACAAAATGCATTTATGCTCATTTTTGTAACCATCCACAAAAAAAGATGAAAAGAGTTTGGTTTCCCACGACTCTTTTCATCTTAATTTCATCATTTTTCACATATAAAAAATGCTTAAGTCCCTTTTACAACACATGAAACTCCGGCTTTTCCTCCCCATATACGCCCCAGAGCACCACTCCTCCAAGCACGATCGCAAGGCATAAAAGTCCTGAAAACATCACCATAAATGGCAGGCAGATCTGGCCACACAGCTGGAACGGCTGATCCCGGTAATCCCAGATCCCGATCTTCAGCCATTTATTACAGATAATCCCCGTCATAAATTCCAGGGATGTCAGGAAAAGCACTGCCCGGATAATCTGAATCCACATCGGCTCGGACCAGTGCATTACCTCGCCCTGAAAACTACAAAATGTCAATGCAACTCCCCCAAGCACAAACATAGTCCAATGAGAAAATCCACGAAACCAGATCTCGATCAGATAATAGGTGCTTCCCCCTGCTGCTATCAGAAAGACTATCTCACTTACCCTTTTACTCACTCTTTTCACCATAAAAAACGCCCTCACTATGCAAATCTCTTACATAGCATGAGCGTTTCTTTTGGATTTTATCACAAATCATTGGATTTATTTACAGAGTTCTCCCATATAATAGAAGCCTTTTGCCTCTTTTAAGTAAACTGTCACGATCTTACCGATCATGCTTTCATCTCCTGGGAAATGTACCAGGAGGTTGTTGCTCATTCGTCCTGTCACCAATGACGGATCATGATCATTGACACTTTCTACCAGCACATCCTGTGTGGTTCCCTGATGTACAGAGCATACTTCCGCCGAAATCTGTTGCACCTCTTTTAAAAGACGTTCAAAACGGTCTTTTACCACGTCGTCAGGAACCTGATCTTCCATTGCTGCCGCAGGGGTTCCTGTTCTCTTGGAATAGATAAAAGTAAAGGCACTGTCATAACGCACCTGTCTTACAATATCCAGAGTATCCTGGAAATCTTCCTCTGTCTCCCCAGGGAATCCGACGATAATATCCGTTGTAAGGGAAATATCCGGCACTGCTTCGCGGATCTTTCTTACCACCTCAAGATAATGCTCCTTGGTGTAATGACGGTTCATCTTCTGCAGGATCCTGCTGCTTCCTGACTGAACCGGAAGATGCAGATGCTTGCAGATTTTCTTGGAATGTGCCATTACATCAATCAGTTCATCTGATAAATCCTTTGGATGGGAAGTCATAAAGCGGATTCTCTCCAGTCCTTCAATCTTCTCAATCTCCTGAAGAAGCTGTGCAAATGTCATCGGCTCTTCCAGATTCTTTCCATAAGAGTTTACATTCTGACCAAGGAGCATAACTTCTACCACACCATCTGCCACAAGTCCTTCAATCTCGCGAATGATATCTTTTGGATTACGGCTTCTCTCACGTCCACGCACATACGGTACGATACAGTAGCTGCAGAAATTGTTACATCCGAACATGATGTTAACACCGGATTTGAAGGAAAATTTACGTTCGCTCGGAAGATCCTCCACAATCTTATCGGTATCCTTCCAGATATCGATCACCATTCTCTCAGATTCAAATCTTGTCACAATCAGTTCTGCAAATTTATAAATATTGTGAGTTCCAAAGATCAGGTCAACAAACCGATAGCTCTTCTTGATCTTCTCTACAACAGTCGGTTCCTGCATCATACATCCACAGAGTCCGATGAACATATGCGGATTCTTTTTCTTCTTTGCACCAAGCTGGCCCAGACGTCCGTAAACACGCAGATTCGCATTTTCACGGACAGTACAGGTGTTGTAGATAACGAAGTCTGCTTTCTCTTCATCCGGCTCTTCCTTGTATCCGATCAGTTCCAGAACACCGACCAGCTTTTCGGAGTCACGAGCGTTCATCTGACAACCGAAAGTCGTCACGCAAAAAGTCAGATCTCTTCCGATCTCCTGTGCTTTTTCGCTTACATACTTCCGCGCTTTGGCAATGTAATAGTACTGTCTCTCCGGCTCGGTGACCGGAGCTTCTTTGGTAAGATCTATTGCATCAAAATCAATATTATTCATATGTTATTAACCTCTCTATACAAACTGGTTCAGCCCTGCATCATATTCATAATCAATGGATGCCAGTTTCTCTGTCAGTTCTTTTTTCTCAATCTGCATCTCCTGGCAAAGAGTATCCAGATCTGTATAAAAATCCCGTAATTTTGTATTGACCACACTCAGAAGGATCATTGGATCCTTTGGTAAATCTGCCATGTTTTTATCCTCTTTTTCTAATAATCTCTCGTTTTCAACACGGTATTCCGGATATAATCAAAAGTTTTCTCTTCCCCGTCTGCCGCGAGCATATAGAGAAGTTCTTCCAGAAGTGCCCTGGTATCCTTATGCATCCAGTCCCCTGCAATACCGTGAAGATAATATTCAAGCGGTGACGTATCCGTGTATTTATCTTTCATATAAATCTTGGATGCTGCGATCCGGTCCATTAACATCTCGACCACATACTTTTTGGGCATCTTCATCCCGGTAAGCATTGGTTCCCCTTCCAGTCCGTAGTCAATCCAGTATTCATAATGATGTTTATTGCGCCCTTTATGGTGCAGCCATGCCGAAGAATAGCCCTTTTCTTCTCTTTCTGCGTTATTCGGACTCCGGTTTCCCTGGAAATACCTGCACCCAACCCAGAACTCCGCCGGAGAGTACTTCGACATATCATGCAAAAGTCCCTGTCTGTAAAGTCCTACCTTAAAGCAGTTCTTCATAACCAGATATTTGTGATGTGTTATGGTGCAAAAATGTTTCCAGATTTTCATTCTTTAGCCTGCCTTCCAACAAAAACTTTGATCGTTCGCTCCTCCAGCTGAACCTTCTTATCTTTTACCGGAACTGCTTCTTTTTCATCCAGGACTCCTTCTTTTGTCCCTGCTATGCACACCCATTCCATTCCTTTTGGAAGAGAAGGAAGTGCAAATGAATGAGAAAGCCAGTGCATATTATATGCAATATAAAAGTCCTTCTCTGTACATTCTTCATGATAGAACACACCAAGCTGTCTGCTTGCACGCCCTGCCGGCATCTGCCACGCATCCTCCCCATGATAGGAAATCTGAGGGATTCCGCTTCTGCCCATCGTGTCTTCTGATTTTTTCGCTGTCTGCTTCATACAGGCTTTGCGAAGTGCAATCAATCGACATACAAATGTATATAATTCTTCCTGTCTGGAAAGCTGGTTCCAGTCAAGCCATGATATCAGATTATCCTGACAGTATGCATTATTATTTCCTTTCTGGGTATTCATAAATTCATCCCCAGAAAGGATACACGGCATTCCCTGTGCAAATAAAAGTAAAAAGAACGCATTAAATATCTGATTCTTCCGCAACTCGTTAACCGCCTTTTTCCGGCTGTTCCCTTCTGCCCCACAGTTCCAGCTGTAATTGTAATCCGGACCATCCAGATTATTCTCACCATTTGCTTCGTTGTGCTTTCCATCATAGGAAACTACATCACAGAGCGTAAATCCGTTGTGGCTTGCAATATAATTATACAGCTGTGTATCCTGATTCTTCAGCTGGCAGATCACATCCCAGATCATGCCCTCATCTCCCTTTAAGAAACGGCGCATCACATTCTGGAATCCGTCTTCTTTTTTGAGGATCTTACTTTTCGCAAGCACAGGATCCTTTGCAAGTTCATCCGGATTGCAGATATATGGATTCACAATAAATCCATCCACATGATACTGCATCACCCAGTAACGCAGACAATCTAAAATCAGAGAAAACGTAGTTCCTTCTGTGAAAGGCATCTCAAGAATAACTTCAATCCCCGCAAGATGCATCTGACGAACAAGTGACTTCATCTCATTCACCGGATCTCCTGCCGCATATGATGCTTTTGGTGCAAAGAAATATGCTTTTCCATATCCCCAGTAATTCACATGCCTCTGATTCTCATCAAATTCATAAACCGGCATCAGATGGATCTGGTTAATCCCCAATTTTTGAAGATAGGGCAGTTTCTCCGTAACTCCGTCAAACGTTCCTTTGTGTGCGACTCCGGACGAACTGTGTTTTGTAAATCCACGGACATGAAGACTGTAGGCGATCACATCTTCCTTTTTCAGATGCGGAAATTGCGACTTTTCCCAGTCAAATGTATCTGTTACGATCCGGGTACGCAGTTTTCTCTTTTCCTTTCCCTTTGACACAGACCAGTGTTCTCTGCCTGAAAATGCTTTTCCATATGGATCCGGAACTATCTTTCCACCGATTTTATAACAATATTCATAATCTTCCGGTTGTTCCAGCACAACGGAGAGAAAGTGCAGATTTCCTGCCACATCAGAGTATGGCATCTCCTGTGAAAATGCTGAAGCCCTGGCACCTTTTTTATAAATGATCAGTTCACATGTCTGTCCTTCCGGAACTGCTACCGAAAAATTCACTGTCTGTCCTTCCACAGTACATCCCTGTGGAAACGGAAACCCCACTGCTGTCTTCATATCCACTGTTCCCCCTGTTACTGCCATCCATCAACTCCATACATATCTACATTCGAGGCATCAATAAAACATACATCCAGATACGTTGTCTTTTCATAATCATCCCCGTTTAAAATAGCAAAACCGATTTTGGCCGATTCTTTTCCGAGTTTGATCGGTGATTGCGCACTTGTTCCGCGAATCAGGGAATCCGTCTTCTGAAGTTCTTTTTTCAGATCCGGAGAACCATCTACCCCGTAAATCTTTACATCAGTAAGACCGGCTGTTCTTGCTGCAACCAGTGCCCCAAGCGCAATCTGGTCGTTCCCGCACATTACTGCCGTAACATCCTTATTCTCTGCAAAAATCTTGTTAGATGCTTCTCTTGCCTCGTTCAAATCTCCACTGACATCTGCTCTTCCTACAATCTCAAATCCCTTTCCGGCAATTGCTTCCTCAAAGCCTGTAATTCTCTCTACAATAGAATTCTGTGTAAGACCTTCAAGAATTACAATCTTTCCACCATCCGGACTCTGCTGTATCAGATCTTCTCCACAAAGCTGTCCGGCAGCTTTATTATCCGAACCAATATAGGCATCAATATAATCCGTATCCTTAACTTCCGTATCAATATTGATGATCTTAACATCGGCTTCCTTAAGCTCTTCCAGAGCAGGTGTGATCGCATCTCTTGATACCGGACACAGAAAAATGGCATCCAGTCCGTCTTTGATCATCTGATGGATCTGCTCGATCTGGGTGTCTACATTCAGTGCCGGATCTTTTGTCACCAGCGTACTTCCCTGTGCTTCGACTGCTTCTCTCAGTGCCTGCTCAAGTGTAATATAGTATGGATTTTCCATGGTAATACAACTAAATCCAAAACGATAGCTTTTTGCCTCTTCCTTGCTGTCATCGTCCTCTTCTGCTATTGCATTGTCCTGGCTTGTCCCAACATTCTTCTTACAGCCTGCAGTCATGCCAATACAGAGAACCATCACAAGAAAGATAGAAAAAATCTTTTTCTTCATATAGATAAACCTCCCTGAAACCTTTCTTTTATTGTATCTTTTTTACCGCTAATGTCAATACTTTTCCCCTTGCAAATATCCCCATACTCTGTTAGAGTGATAGTATCAGATTGAAAGGAGAACTGAACAATGGAAAAGGAACATAATCTGCTTGAATCCGATGTTGTCACACTGACACTTGATGACGATGTGGAAATCGAATGCGCCATTATCACAACTTTTAATATGGATTCTACCGAATACATTGCACTTCTTCCGCTTGATGAAGACGGTGGAAATGAGGACGGAGACGTATGGATCTATCGCTTTATCCGTGATACCACAGGCGGCTCCGATCATGATCTTCAGAATATCGAAGATGATGATGAGTATGACCGCGCTGCGGATAAGTTTGATGAATGGCTTGATACACAGGAATTTGAAGGCTTTGATATTGAAGAATAATTATTTTATTCTCTGACCTAAAAGCTCTTCCACAAAACGGGACGGTTTGATACTGTTCCCGTTTTTTTGTGTAATATAGGAAATACAGAGATTATTCTTCGCACGGGTTAGTGCTACATAAAAAAGTCTTCTCTCTTCTTCAATCTCGTCTTTCTTTTCTGCCTTCTGATGCGGAATCTCACCCTCATTGGCATGGATCACAAATACATCCTCAAATTCCAGTCCTTTCGCTGAATGGATCGTCATCAGCTGTACCTTATTCTCCCGCTCTCCTTTGATCTTCCTTGCCTTTGCCTGCTGTTCTTCCAGCTCCTGCGTATATTTTGCAATATGGATTTCCCATTCATCATAGGATTTGAAGTTTTTACTCCTCTCCTCAAGCTCTGCCATCACATCCATCAGCTGCTTCCACGAAATCTGATGTTTTTCGGCATATTCTTTCAGGAAATCATCATATCCGATCTTTTTTCGGATATACTGGATTGCCGCATAAGGTGCCATATTCTTCATCATACGTACATCCACATCAAACTGGTCAATAATATCCAGCATCCAGTCCTTATCGCAATAAAATTTACGCAGATCCTCAAAATTTACCTGCCGGTTCTCCATACTGTTCCGTGCCAGATACCTGAGTGGTCGGTTACAGATCGTCAGGAAAAGCGACCTGTCCCGCTTTCCTGCTGCCAACTGCAGATATGCCATCATATCTTTTACAATAAAATGCCTGTAAAAATTGGTCACATAATCTCGCATTTCAAACGGGATACGGTGTTTGCTTAATATTTCCGAAATCATTCGCGCCTGGACTGCTGCCCGGAAAAGTACAGCAATTTCTCCCGGCTTTATTCCCTGGTCCAGTTTTTTCTGGATCTCTTCCGTTACATACTGCGCCTCTTCCTGTTCATCCAGGACTTCCTGCACATGAACATTCTGTCCTCTTCCCCGAAATGACTGTACACGCTTGTAAAAACGGGTATCATTATGCAAAATCACTCTTGCCGCTGCTCCGGTAATAAATTCGGTAGAACGATAATTCACCGTCAGCGAAATGGTCCGAAGTGACGGGAATTCCTGCTTCATATAAAGCATCAGCTCCGGCTTTGCTCCACGAAATCCATAAATGGACTGATCATCATCCCCGACTACAAACAAATTGTACCTCGGTGCTGCAAGCATCCGGATCACTTCATACTGCACACGGTTGATATCCTGGAATTCATCGATCAGGATATACTGAAAACGCTTCTGCCATCCTTGCAGAATCTCCGGCTTTTTCCGGAAAAGTGCATAACACTGTACCAGCATATCATCAAAATCAAATTTTTTCAGTTCTTTTTTCTGATGCTCATAGCTGCGGAACACTTCTGCAAACTCATCTTGTGTAAGATACTTACTGTGAAAATCTTTCAGATGATAAAGTCCGTTCTTTACCATGCCGACTTCCCGCAGAAGTTCTCTCACCAGTTCCTCTTCATCTTCTACTTCAGGTGTTGATTCGATATTGGTCTGGTCTAAGACCTCCTGTAAAAGTACAGAGGACTCTTTTTCAGACATCAGATTATTCGCACCAATCCCATAGGCACATTTTAGAATCCCATAAAAAATACTGTGAAAGGTCCCAAACGTTACCGGATAATTTTTTCCGGCAGTCAGCCTTTCAAAACGTTCTTTCATTTCACGTGCTGCATATCTTGTAAAAGTAATTACAAGAATCTGATCCGGGCGTACTCCGCTCTCCTCGATCAGATAACGGGTACGTTCTGTGACAATAAGCGTCTTTCCCGAACCCGGAGGTGCCAGCACCATACACGGTCCATTCCCGTGCTTTATCGCTTCATCCTGTCCTCTGTTTAGTTTCATGAACTCCCCTTCTCATATGTAATACAACAGAACGGATTCCTCTTCCGCATTACGCGAAAAAAGAAATCCGTCCCCCATGCATACTTTTATATCTGTATATTACCTGCTTAATAATTCTATTGCATTCTTGATTCTTTCTACAGATTCTGCCTTACCAAGAACTTCCATGATTTCAGTCGCTCCACCCGGAGTATTCTGCTTTCCTGAAACTGCAGTTCTTACCGGCCACATCACATATCCGTTCTTATAACCTTTTTCTTCTGCAAATCCCTTCAGCAGCCCGAATAATGCGTCATTACTGTAATCATCCCATGCTTCCAGTCTTGGAAGAATTTCTTTTAATACTTCCAGAGAAGTCTCTTCGTTAGTCTTCATCTTCTTATGGCAATACATTGCAGTATCATATTCCGGAACAGCTTCAAAGAAATCAATCTGGTCTTTGATATCCGGAAGGATTTCGATACGGCTCTTGATCAGAGACGCAATCTTTTTCAGATCATAATCCTTTGTGATCACTTTCTTGATATACGGCTCTGCAAGTTCATAGAATTTATCAAAATCCATAGCCTTCAGATATTCCCCGTTCATCCACTTCAGCTTATTGATATCAAATACAGCCGGTGATTTGCTCATATGATGATAGTCAAATGCTTCAACAAGTTCCGGCAGTGAGAAGATCTCTCTGTTATCCTGCGGACACCATCCAAGAAGTGCCACATAATTTACAATTGCTTCACTTACAAATCCCTGATCCAGAAGATCTTCGTAAGAAGAATGTCCACATCTCTTGCTGAGCTTTTTGTGGTTCTCATCTGTAATCAGCGGGCAATGTACATAGACCGGTACTTCCCATCCAAATGCTTCGTAAAGACGGTTGTACTTCGGTGCTGAAGAAAGATATTCATTTCCTCGGACAACGTGTGTAATATTCATCAAATGATCATCAATAACGTTCGCAAAATTATAGGTCGGATATCCGTCTGATTTGATCAGGATCATATCATCCAGTTCCGCATTCGGAACGGTAATATCTCCATAAATTTCATCATGGAAAGTTGTGGTTCCCTCTGTCGGCATATTGATACGGACAACATATGGCTTTCCGGCTGCAAGGTTTGCTTCTATCTCTTCTTTACTCAGATGCAGACAATGCTTGTCATAATTCACAATCTGTGTTCCATCCTCTGATACAGAAGTCTTCAAAGATTCCAGACGTTCTTTATCACAGAAACAGTAGTATGCATCTCCCTGTTCAATTAACTGCTTAGCATACTTCATGTAAATTCCTGAAGCCTGTCTTTCACTCTGAACGTATGGTCCGACACCGCCATCTTTATCTGGGCCTTCATCATGAACAAGGCCTGTCTTCTCCAGTGTTCTGTAAATAATATCCAATGCACCTTCTACATATCTTTCCTGATCTGTATCTTCAATACGGAGCATAAAATCTCCGCCTTCATGTTTTGCGATCAGGTATGCATATAATGCAGTACGCAAATTACCGACATGCATTCTACCTGTCGGACTCGGTGCAAATCTTGTTCTGACTTTTTTCATTTTAGTGTTCCTCTCTTTAACTTCTGTTTTATTTTCACTGTGAAAATAAACTATTCACAGTTCTCTATGACATTCAAATATATGTTCATCTTTATAATACTAACACATTCCCTTTTTTACTTCAAGCATTCCGAAGCCACTATTTTTCCCGTTTTTCTGTATTTTGCGGTTCCTCAGCTCCAGGAACGATCTTTCGGACATACTTCATGGAATTCTGCTTCCACTCACTCTTCTGAAAAGCCTGGAAAAAGGTATCCACGACAAAAATTGCAAGAGAGATCACGCCTGCGATCTCCAATGTCTGGATCAGATAAAATTCGGACATCACCTCGTTCCCGTCGATCAGATAATGAACCGTCTGGTACATCCCGTTCCCGGGAACAGTCGGAAGAACCCCGGCAATCAGAAACAACGTAACCGGTGTCTTATAAACTCTCGCAAAAATATGCGAAACAACCGCAGCTGCAACTGCTGAATATAAAGATGCCATCATATCTCCCCTGCCAAAATGTATTGCAAGCAGATAAACAAATCCACCAATTGCTCCTACAATACCAGCCTGAAGAACAAAGCGGCGCGGAACCTGAAGGAGAACCGCAAAACTGTAAATAGACAAAAACGCTCCAAATACCCGGATGATCATTTCAAAAACAGTACTGTTCATTTTTTGCTCTCCTTCCTGCTAAAAAATCTTTGCGCAAAGCGCCAGCCCAATACCAATTCCAATTGCAATCCCAAGTGCTTTTAAGAAAGCTTCCATCACTCTTGCACCACCGGAAAGATAATCCCCCCGCAAGGTATCCCTGACAGCATTGGTGATTGCCATTCCCGGTACAAGAGGCATGAAACTTCCTATCATAACAGTATCCATATTCATCTGATCACCCAGACCTTCTTTTAGAAGGCAGCAGGCAAATGCAACACCAAATCCTGCGAAAATATCTTGAATAAATGGGTGAAATTTCAGATCCTGTCCCGCTGATACAAAGGCAACAAGAAAAAGTCCTACAATGATGGCTGCCCCGGTATCTGCAATGGATCCACCAAAAAAAATTGTAAATCCCACACCAACCCCCATCATTGCCAGGTTGGTTGTCTTGCGGCTGAACTCGAACTGTTTTAACGTCGAAAGCTTCTCATATGCCTGCTCTAGTGTCAGATCATCTCCACAATACTGCCTGGAAATCTCATTAACATCTACGACGAGCTTTAGATTGGTATCCCGTTCTTCTACTCTCTTTGTAACAGTAACTGCCTTTTCGTTCTCCAGTTTGATCGTCGCGGAAATTCCGGTCATGATCACCAGAACTTCTGCCATCTCGATGTGATCCGCCGTCTTCAGTATATGATGCATGGTATCTTCCACACGATACGTTTCCGCTCCGCTTCGCAGCATTATTTCACCGGCAAGCATCGCCGTTTTCAGTAATAATTGCGTATCCATGACTTTCTCCCTCTCACTTTTTCGGATTTATAACTGTCATGATACTATTTCCTATTCTAAAAATCAACCAAAAATTTTTCGTACACAAAACAGTACAATCATTACCGTTCACAGTATCTGTGACAAATAATGTATAATCTTTCTGCAAAAACAGTTTTTCGCAAGGAAAAAGGCTTCCCGGTCTTATGACCGGAAAGCCCATCTTCCTGAATTAGAGTGAGAGTGTTTATAAAAAGGCAGATTTTATTAGTTAATATATCCGCTCTTTTTCAGTTCTTCCTCAGCTTTTGCGAGGTTTGCGTCTGATACACGGATGATTGGTCCGGTGCATCCCATTCCGCTTTCTGCGTAAATACCGAGTTTCCACAGTACTTTAACTGCGTCTTCCAGATCCATAACTTCAATACCTGGAATCTGTGCTGTAACGACTTCCTTCGGTGGCTCTTTTACTTCTTCTTCAGCCGCTGCCGGTTTCTGAGAAGCTTTGTGCTCATCAAGGATTTCTTTTAATCCAGCTTTCTTAACAGCTGCAAATTCTTCTTTCGCTACTTCAAATACTTTTCCTCTTACCAGCTGTGCTGCGTAACGGATTGCATTTGCGATAACCGGTGCTCCGGATGCTCTGGATACGATCATGACAAGCTGTTCATATCCTTCTCCGATTCCTGGTCCATATCCAAATCCTGTAGCTTCAAAGCTTCCGCCTGTTGTGAAAGAAGAAAGCATTTTCACCATGATATTTCCTGTGAGGGAATCTGTTACCATGATGTCCGGGGATGCCTGAAGGACGTCATTTCCTCTCATAACGCATCCGCCATCTGCTCTTCCTGATTCTGCAAATTCGATCGGATACCCGTTCTCCTGCAGTTTCTTCAGAGCTTTCTCTGTCTGACGTGCACCGTCTACATTCAGGATACCAACGGTCGGATTCTTCTTGCCACAAGCTTTTGCAGCGATGATTCCGTAGATCGCATTTTTGATCATTCCTTCAATACGGTCTGTGCTGGATGTTCCTGTTGTATTAGCGATGAACATTTCTTTTGCAGTTGCCGGTGTTACACAGCGTCCTACTGTAGATACACCGATCGGGAATGGGAAGTGCATGGTTACTGCTGCATCTACTTCTCCATTCTTCAGCATTTCTTCCATCTTATCATGACCTTCTTCATCGTTAGCCACTTTAACAGTTGTAACGCCTTCTGCTTCTAATGTTCCGATATAATATACATCAATTCCGTCTTTTGCCGCTTCAATTGCCGCTGCCATAGAGTTTTCTTCTCCATGTTCGCTTCCCATTCCGGTCAGTGCAACTTTCGGGCGCTTTCCGAAGCTTCCTGTCTCCAGTCCCTGCGCCATCTCCATAAAGGTGTCGGCAATCATTCTTTCAATACTATTTGCCATTTTGTTTGTCCACCTTTCTTATTCTTCTGTTGCCATGAGTGATGCTGCAAAATCTTTCATTGCTTTTGCAATCAGTCCTTTTACTTCTTCTTCTGATACACCACTGTTATCTTCTGCACCGGTATTTGCCTGGATTACGAAAGATACACCATCGAAGAGGTTGGTCATACGTCCAAGGAACAGACTTCCTTTTCCGATGATCATGACTTTATTGATCTTTCCAGCAAGGATATCTTCTCTTGCAAATCCAATGTACGGTACACCTGAAGGAATATGTCCCTGAGTCGGAGCCCATCCTGTCAGTCCGTGTTCTCCTGCGAAGCTTGCAAGTTCTTTTCTGTCAAGTTCGCCTCTCTTAACTGCGAGAGCTGCGATCATCTTGTAGTTAGCAAGCGGTACATCTCCGGCTCCTGCCGGTTTTGTGATATCCGGGTTCTGCATTTCCGGAGAGAATTTATCGATATCTGTGATCTTAAGTCCTGCTCTTTCCAGTGGATCAGCTACAAGGCTTCCGATTACGTTCTGCGGAGCACTTCCTGTTCCTACTGTATGGCGTCCAAGGATATCCAGGTTGATTTCCGGGTTTACACCATCGTTTTCTGCGATGATTACACAGAATCCGCCAAGGCAGTCTTCCAGGATCGGAAGACCTTTCTTTACATGGTCTTTACCGTTCATACCAAGTTTTGCTGTACAACCACCAGCTGTTACAGCTACACATTTGTATGCGCCTGATTTTACGAGAGCTGCTGCTTCGATCAGTGCGTGAGATGGTCCGGCACAGAATCCACGTGAGTCAGAACCTGTTGCGTTCAAAAGTCCTGCAACTTCAGCTGCTGCTTTTGCGAAGTTACCACCGCCACGCTGGTTCATATCACCACAAGCTTCTTCTGCACAGTCGATGACATACTCAACGTCTGTCTTTTCGATTCCTGCGTTTCTTACACCATAGAGGAGGGCGAGCACACTGGATGCCTTACTCATAATGTTTTCATGCATAACATGTGCTGAAAGGTTTGCATCAATGTCATGCGCTCTCTTTACACAGCCTACCAGTTTGTTTTCATGATACAGACCTTCAGCATGCTCTTCATTTACAAAGTGTTCGATTTCTGAGATTTCAAATCCCTCGATTACTTTTTCTACGATATCATCTGTGATGATCGGATCTGCTGCAAATTTTTCTTTTGTAGCTGCTACAAATCCTTTTTCAAGCATAACAACTTCGAACATGTCGCATGCCTGAGCTAAAAGAAGGAATTCGTCTTCCGGCATGATCTCACCGTATTTTCCGTAACGCTCTGCACCTTCTTTTACTTTATCGTAGTAAGGAAATTCAACCTGGGCAAGGTCGTCCGGTGTTGCATTTCCGATATATACCTGATTCGGCCAATAATTTACACATGTATCATATGACCGAAGATGATCTCTAAGTTCTTTTAAATATTCTGATTCCGGATTAACAACTCTTTCTGTTGTCTGTGTTGTTCCGTTGTAAACTACCATTTCCGGGGTATGTACGAGTACATATCCTGCTCCTTTAATTACACTGTTCATCGCTGGTTTCCACCTTTCCTGACATTCTCTTTTTACGAGTGTCACCATCATTCATTTCTCCGTGATATGCGCGTATAATCTACCTGTCCTGATTTAAAAGATTTTGGGCAGAATGCGCTAAACAAGCTTTTATCAGAAGCGCATCACTGGCACGCTTCCGAGATGCTAGGCAATTCACTAATGCAATACCAGCATGTTCCCGATATGCCTGGCAATAAAACAGGCGACAGGAAGAATCCTGCCGCCTGTACCTCTATCTCAGATATTCCGCTTCGAAGGATAAATCCCTCTTTATCTTAGAGGTATTTGCAATATTCGTTGCGGATTGCTGACATTTCGTCTACGATATCATCAACATCAAGGACCATTTCCATCATGCCTACCTGTTCATCGTAAACAGCCGGGTCAAATTCTTTTTTTAACTCTGGTTCACATACGTGATAAGTTGTGAGTCCAAGCTGGACCCCTGTCAACGGACCTGCGAATGTCGGGTCTCCTGCTGTAACGGTTTCTGCAGCAAGTCCTGCTGCTTCTCCTTCAGCTGCGCCTACGATTACGACTACGTTTTCCGGGCCGTACTCCTCAGCAAATTCTTTTACCCTTTTCTGATTCTCCAGATCCATTGCGCCTGCGCTAGTTCAGACGAAACATTCTGTTGAAGAAAAAACTACATCTCCGCCAGCTGTCTTAACGCATTCTGCGATTGCTGGTCCCGGTACACCGTCACGGTCACCGATAATAACAACTTTTTTATCTTTTAAAATTGCCATGATGTCTTTTCCTCCTTCCTTTCTTTTAAAATTTTGTTTTGATAATAGTTTTACACGCTTTACGCGATTATATATTGTGAGCACACAGCCGGATCTCTGCCGGCTGTGCGCGGCTCACCTAATTAAATAATGATTAGATATATTTCTTAATCATTGCTTCGATGCTTTCCTGTGTAGCATCGTCTTTTACTACTTCTTCAACTTTTTCGCCATCTTTGTAAATAGCCATAACCGGAAGTCCAAGGATCTTCTGTCCGATAGCAAGACGACGAGCTTTTGTTGTATTCAGAGATGTGAATTTGATCTTATCTCCGTATTTATCTGCCATTTCGTGTACGAACGGCATCAGAGCCTGGCACGGAACACATCCATCACCAAAGAAATCTACGAATACATAACCTTCTGCTTTTAAGACTTCGTCTTCGAATGTTTTCTTATCTACTTCTAACATGTCAAATGTCCTCCTCACTCTATTAAAAAGTGTTTATTATTTTAATTCGTTAATATACTTTTCTGCCTGTGTAGCTGCGATTGCTCCATCAGCTGCAGCTGTAACAACCTGTCTTAAGCTCTTAACGCGGATATCGCCTGCTGCGAATACGCCTGGGATATTAGTGTGCATATCTGCATCTGTCGGAATATATCCTCTTTCATCCATCTCAAGGCCTGTTCCTTCATAGATCTTTGAGTTTGGAAGTGTTCCGATAAATCCGAATACACCAAACATTCCGTCATCTTCATCAGCTACGATCTTAGTGAGTTCACCTGTTTTCACATTTTTAACAGTCATCTCAGAAAGGATTCCGTCACCGCCAACTTCTTCTACAACCGTATCCCACATAAAGTGAAGTTTTTCGTTCTTGAAAGCTTTTTCCTGGATGGATTTTGCTGCACGAAGCTCATCACGTCTGTGAATAATGGTAACTTTTCTTGCAAATTTTGTAAGGTACATAGCTTCTTCTACAGCAGAGTCTCCTCCACCTACTACGTATACTTCAAAATCTTCAAAGAAGTTTGCATCACAGGTAGCGCAGTAAGAAACTCCCTTGCCCATGAACTCTTTTTCGCCTTTGCATCCGATCGGTCTTGCAAAAGCTCCGGTTGCGATGATAACCGTCTTTGACTGATATTCAGCCTTCGCACTCTTCAGTACTTTGATATCGCCGTCCAGGTGTACTTCGTTAATTACATCTGAGGCTCTCTCAACGCCGAATTTTTCACACTGCTGTGTCATTCTTGCGATAAGAGAAGGACCGCTTTCCCCTTCTACGATCTGTCCAGGATAATTTTCGATGTCATCTGTGATTGCGATCTGTCCGCCATCTTTACCTTTCTCAATAACCAGTGTTGAAAGACGGCTTCTTCCTGCGTACAGACCTGCAGCTAAGCCTGCAGGTCCCGCACCCAGGACGATCACGTCATAAACTTTGCTCATAACGTTCTCTCCTTTTTTAATAAAATTACATGACCTTCTAACTATGATTTAGTTGTCAAAGATTGTCTGTCCGTCTACTTCTGTTGTAAGAGCTTTCAGAGCTTTTTCAACAAGACCCTTACGAAGAGCATACTCTTCATCTTTTTCAAGAGCCGGATTTCCAAGTGGATGAGGAATAGCAATCGTAGGAACGATTCTGTTCGCACCAACTGTCATGGAAATCGGAGTTACTGTACACATATGAACTACCGGGAGTCCAGCTGCTTCAATTGCTTTTACCATTGTTGCACCGCAACGTGTACAGGTACCTCAAGTAGAGGTCATGATAACTGCGTCAACACCGTCTGCTATAAGTTTCTGAGCATATTCCTCAGCGAAAGCTTTTGCAGAAGCTACGGCTGTACCGTTACCAACCGTTGTATAGAATTTGTTGTGAAGTTTTCCGATAACGCCTTCTTTTTCGAATTCACGCATAACGTCTACAGGAAGTACACGGTCTGGATCTTCGTTTGCATATACCGGGTCATATCCACCATGAGCTGTTTCGTATGTCTCTTCTGTAAGATCCATAACACCTGTGATGTCATATTCTCCGTAATGTGAGGCATTTGAACTTTCGATGTGGTCCGGATTTCCTTTCGGAACGATTCCACCTGAAGTACAAAGTGCGATTGTAGCCTTGCTAAGATCTTTGATAGCTGGCTGTGGATCAACACGGTCGAATGTTGGCATTGGATACTCTGTCTCAAACGGCTTGTCTGCCAGTTTCTTAAGGAGCATCTTAACAGCTCTCTTAGATCCACGTTCTTTTTCGAAGAAGTTTACACGAACTCCGTTCGGCATGTAACCTTCCTGGCAAGAAGCACCGATTTTTTCGCCTTTAGCGATCTTAAGAGCAAGAGGAGCAAGTTTCTTAACTGCGTCTCTCATACCAGCTGCACTGTTCTTTGTAGATACTGTGTAAACTTTGTTCTTGAACATATCAGCACCTGGGTTTTCAACGTACATACCAGTTACTGCCGGGATTCCGAGTTCTTCCTGTACTGCATCACAGATAGTTCCGCATGCAACACCGTAACGTCCAGCATTGAAAGCAGGTCCAGCGATGAAGATATCAGGATTCTGGCTCTTAACCATTTCAAGAATATCAGCTTTTGCTTTGTCAAGGTTTTCATTGAAGTAAGAGTCACCGCAAACGATTGTAGCTATGATCTCTGCTTCTTCTCCAAACTGCTGTGTCAGAGCCTGTCCAGGTCCAACGATTTCGCCTACGCGAAGTTCAGCAGGATAATCAGCTTTTTCTTCTCCACCAATCTGAGCGAAGAACTGATTGATATAATGTACAACTTTAATTTTACTCATTATCTTTACGTCCTCCATTCCTAGCGTGCACTCAGATATCCAAATCCGGTTTCATTTGTAGCACCGGTAATGGCCTGAATTTCAACTTCGATTGTTCCATCTTCACGACGAGAATGTTCATTACCACCAGCAATGGTTGTAACAAAATCTTCTGTTCCGATTACTTTATCCATCTTAGGAAGTACGATTACCTGGTTAGCATTTCCACCGGTTACAACTGCGTCTGCAGCCGGATCAGCATCTGCCAGTGACTGAGATTTTCCGTCACGTCCGGCATATTCGTCTGTAATGATTACAGTCTTAACGCCTTCAGCTTCGATCTTCTTGCAGTTCATGATAAGGTCAGTATCCGGGTTACCGAATCCTTCCTGAGATACGATAACTGCATCAAGGTCTAACAGACGGCACATCTTAGCTGTCCAGTCAGATGAACGCATCTTATCAGCAAGGTATACGTTTTCGTTTGTAAGAATCTGGCAAACGAAGTTGATTGTTTTTCCGTGTTCTTCGAACAGGTCATGTACAACCGGGTTGTTTTCATGAACATATGTTGGGTTCTTATCGCAAGCGGATACACAGTTACCAGATACGATAGCTCCGTCCATAACTTCTGTCGGGTTCATGATTGTAGAGAGTGTTCTCTTAGCATCAACACCGTATACATATGTGTCATGGAGAAGTCCCTGGCTCTGAAGCATCTGTACATAAGCAACTCTCGGAAGGTTCGGGAATTTTTCTTTTCCTTCCATGATTCCGTATGTCTCATATGTCTTTGTCTCGTCTGGTGTGAGTTCACGAGCAAGTTCTCCAAGGTAAACTGCTACTCTGAATCCAGCAAGACGAACAGCTTTTTCATATTCATGCTGTTTGATTCCTTCAACTGGTTCGCAAACAACTACTAAGTTGTTAAGTTTAGAAAATGGTGTATATTCTGCACCCGGGCCAGACATATCGATGATACCTTCCTGGAATCCCACGATCTTACCAGCTGTTACAACAGCCATTCCTTTTAATGCATATGTCTTACCACTACCTACAGTGTCAACTTTTGCGATAACGCCTGGGAAGACTCCCCCTCTTCCTTCAACTTTAACACGTGGTTCAATAACATCTTTAACCGGAGTGATACGAACGCTTTCACCTGGTTTTGCGATATCAAATTTAACACCTTTGATTTTTTCGTCCTCAAGAACGATTGCCTTTACAGCTTCTTCGTCAACATAAAGAACACCATTTTCGATCTTTGATTCAGATGCGAACTGAATGTCGTTAATAAAAATGTGACCTACTTCTAATTTCACTGTAAATTCCCTCCTTTTTTGAATGTGTTTGTTATATGCTCAAAAGTACACTAAACCGCATGTACTTCTACAGCCTTTTTTAGCGCCAGCTTTCTGCTGACGGCAGAGCACTTGAGATCAATGTGTAATCTACAAGCTGAAAGTCTGCATAAACTTGAGGTTTATAAAGATCAGACTTAAACTGAAATTTACCGCACGCCTGAATAGCGCTTGCAATGATCTGCATCGCCTGTGCATCCAGGCCTTCCGGCGTTTCCGAGAGCATAACCGACTTATATGGAGTCTCATTCGGTTTTACGCTTCCGGACAGCGGATGTGTCAAAAGTCGGTATCCCTGGAAGATCATCTTCTGAACTTTTTTAAGTGTGTCCTCATAAGAAAGTTCTTCGTATTCCACATGATAATCTTCCCCCAGTTTTTCTTTTACCAGTGGATTATTTGTGATAATCATAAATCCAGTATTCATAGCCGCTTCTTCCTTTCGTCCCCTGTCCGTTTATGCGGTCTTTTTTGACTCCCTGTGTCTGAAATACTCCAGATAATTTTTTAACATATATCTGGTATCAAAAAAGGACGCCAAAACAACTTCTCTGTTTTAAACGTCCTTTCTGTCTCCTTGTAAATTCGGTAATTCCGGATTCAGAGTGTAGTACCTTTCCCGATCCTTTTGCCTGAAAGTTTCACCATTCAACGAGCTTTACTACTCTACGGTTTGCATCTTCGGCGACCATTTATCAAATATCTTTATAAATGATTCTCTCGCAGGAAATATCAACCTACTATCTAATTGACTGCATTTTTTATACATTTTGCAGCATCTTTCTTGCTGACATGATTACTATAACACACATTTATACAAAATGCTAGTCTTTTTATAGATTTTTTTGTATATTTCTTATTGTTTTTTTCTATAACTATTTTTCAGATATTATACAAATTATCTATTTGCCTTTTTTCTGATTTGGCAGGAAATTATTATAGTAATCGTCATGCGTCTTCTTAACAAGACCACTGAGTGCTACCAGTGCAATCGCATTCGGGATAACCATCATACTGTTAAAGCAGTCTGCCATATTCCATACAAGGTCTACTTCCTGAAGTGATCCGAGTGCTACGCAGATACACACAATGATTGAGTAAATTTTAACAGCTTTTGCCCCAAACAGGTAACGGATGTTTGCTTCACCGAAGAAATACCATCCGATGATCGTTGAGAATGCAAAGAATAACATACAGATCGCGATAAAGATCTCACCGAACTTACCATATAAAGTAGAGAAAGCATACTGGCTCAGCTGTGCACCTGTAAAACCACTCGTTCTTGATCCTGTTGTGATAATAACAAGTGCTGTCAGGTTAAGAATTACGAATGTATCAATGAACACACCGATCATAGCTACAAAGCCCTGTTCAACCGGATGGTTTACTTTTGCTACTGCATGTGCGTGTGGTGTAGAACCCATACCAGCTTCATTGGAGAAGAGACCTCTTGCCACACCTTTCTGTACTGCAAGCTTCAAGGTTGCGCCCATTGCACCACCTGCTACTGCTGCCGGTTTAAACGCACCAACAATAATGTCATGGAATGCTGCCGGGATTGCTGTAACGTTTGCAAAAATTACGATCAAAGAACCTACTATATAAAATGCTGCCATGATCGGCACGATCAGTTCAGTAACTTTTGCGATTCGCTTCATACCACCTGTGAATACAAACAAAGAAACAACTGCTATAAAAATACCCATTGCAATCTTCGGAATTCCGAATGCAGTGTTCCATGATGCTGCGATTGAGTTAGACTGAACTGCATTGCCCATGAATCCAAGTGCAAAGATGATCAGCACTGCAAAAATAGCTGCCAGAACTTTTCCGAACGTTCCTTTAAATGCTCCTCGTATGTAATATACCGGACCACCAGTTACGGTTCCGTCATCACTGACCTGCTTGAACTTCTGAGCCATAACCGCTTCTGCGAAGATCGTTGACATTCCGAGGAATGCGCTGATCCACATCCAGAAGATTGCTCCCGGACCACCGACTGCAATTGCAGTTGCAGCTCCGGCGATATTACCGGTACCAACCTGAGCGGCGATTGCTGTTGCAAGTGCCTGGAAAGAAGACATTCCGTCTTTTCCGGCATCCCCTTTCTTACTAAAAAGTCCGCCAAAAGTTCTGTTCCATCCATCTTTAAAACCACGGATCTGGATAAATCCAAGCTTAAATGTGAACAGCAAGCCAATACCTACAAGTGCTATGATCAGCACCGATCCTGTTAGGACATCATTTACCTTTAATACTAAATCGTTAATACTCATACGGTAACCCTCCTTTTTAATAGACATCCCTTATAGTTTTTATCTGTTGAATCTATAATAACCTATTTATAGTTTTTATGCAATATTTTCAGTTAACTTATTTATTTTTTGTGTATTATCACCATGTTATTACGATAACATAATAAATTTGCTCTAAATAAGTGCGTTTTTTCGCGCTTTTCTGTGTTTGTCAAAAACTCAGTTTTCATATTTTTCGTCAAATTGTCTAATTAATGACGATTTAATATCTATGCATTTCCATGGGATTTATAGATTCTTTCAGATGAACGCATTAATTTTTTACTATATTGATATTTCAAAGAAGTTATTTTCAGACCATGAAACATAAATAAAAAGCAGGAAACAATCTTCCGTCTTACCCGGAAATCTGCTTCCTGCTCTTCCATTCTGTTTATTCAGTTATTCTATACATTGATCTCTGCTTTTACACCAAGCAGCTCTTTATTTTCATCCAGGATCGGCCGGATCACATTCTTAAGGAATGCTTCGACCTGTTCTTTGGAACGTCCTACATATTTGGATGGATCCATTGTTTTCTGAAGATCTTCCAGACTCAGATTAAATGCATCATCTGACGCGATCAGTTCAAGAAGGTTGTTGTCCAGACCTTTTTCTTTAACATTCTTTCCTGCTTCCATCGAAAGTTCACGGATTCTTTCATGCAGTTCCTGACGGTCTCCACCAGCTTTTACTGCATCCATCATAATATTCTCTGTTGCCATGAACGGAAGTTCAGACATCAGGCGTTTTTCAATTACTTTTGGATATACAACCAGTCCGTCAACGACATTCAGGCACAGATCCAGAATACCGTCAATCGCAAGAAAACCTTCCGGTACACTCAGACGCTTGTTCGCAGAGTCATCCAGAGTACGTTCAAACCACTGTGTAGCAGAAGTAATCGCCGGGTTCAGCGCATCAATCATCACGTAACGGGACAGAGATGCGATTCGTTCGCTTCTCATTGGATTTCTCTTATATGCCATTGCAGAAGATCCGATCTGTGTCTTTTCAAACGGCTCTTCCACTTCTTTCAGATGCTGGAGAAGACGGATGTCATTGGAGAATTTGTGTGCACTTGCTGCAATTCCGGCAAGAACATTCACAACTCTTGTATCCACTTTACGGGAATAGGTCTGTCCGGATACCGGATAGCATGCTTCAAATCCCATCTTCTTAGCAATCATTGGATCGATCTTATCAATGGTTTCCTGATCTCCCTCAAACAGTTCCAGGAAGCTTGCCTGTGTACCGGTTGTTCCTTTTGATCCAAGAAGTTTCAGGCTTCCAAGCACATAATCAAGATCTGCAAGATCCATAGAAAATTCCTGCATCCACAGAGTTGCTCTCTTCCCAACCGTTGTCGGCTGCGCTGGCTGGAAATGAGTAAATGCAAGTGTCGGAAGATCTTTATACTGATCTGCGAACTTTGAAAGTTCATCCAGAACATTAACCAGCTTTTTCTTAACAAGTTTCAGAGCCTCTGCCATGATAATGATATCGGTATTATCACCTACATAACAGGAAGTTGCTCCCAGATGAATGATCCCTTTTGCTTTCGGGCACTGCTGTCCATATGCATATACATGAGACATCACATCATGGCGCACTACTTTTTCACGTGCTTTTGCGACATCGTAATTGATATCCTCTGCATGCTCTTTCAGTTCTGCGATCTGTTCATCTGTAATATTGAGCCCCAGCTCTTTTTCTGTCTCTGCAAGTGCGATCCAGAGTTTTCTCCATGTCTTAAATTTCATGTCCGGAGAAAAAATATACTGCATCTCCTTGCTGGCATACCGCTCTGAAAGCGGACTTACATACTTGTCGTATCCCATAGTCTTATCCTCCCTATTCTTCTGACTCAAACGCGTGGGAAATATCTTTTCCCGGAACGCGCATCGGGTAATTTCCTGTAAAACATGCATCGCAGTATCCAAGATCTCCAACCATGTCTTTCAGCTTATCTATTTCCATATATCCAAGAGAATCTGCTCCGATCATTTCACGGATCTGCTCCGTTGTATGTGAATGAGCAATGAGCTGATCATTCGACGGTACATCTGTACCAAAATAACAAGGATGTAAAAACGGTGGCGAACTGATTCTTACATGAACTTCTTTTGCTCCTGCTTTTTTGAGCATCTTGATGATATTTGCACAGGTCGTTCCACGGACGATGGAATCATCTACCATAACAATACGCTTGCCCCGTACAACCTCTTCAATAACATTCAGTTTGATCTTCACACTGGACTCTCTCTGACTCTTTTTCGGCTTGATAAAGGTTCTTCCTACATAACTGTTCTTGTGGAATGCCATACCGTAAGGGATTCCGGAATATTCCGAATATCCTTTTGCCGCAACCAGTCCGGAATCCGGCACACCGACAACCAGATCAGCCTCTACCGGATAAGACTGTGCAAGAGCCTTTCCTGCAACAATCCTTGCATGATATACATTGATGTTGTCGATTACGCTGTCCATACGTGCAAAATAAATGTACTCAAAAATACAACGTGCCTGCTTTTCAGGTGGAATCTGCATACTTTTGTCCGAAGATACTCCATGCTTTGTAAAGCTGACAATCTCTCCCGGTTCCACGTCACGGATAAAGTCTGCACCAACTGCTGCAAGGGCACAGCTTTCCGATGCCAGGAACCAAGTATTATCTCTCTTGCCGATACAGAGTGGTTTGAGACCAAATGGATCTCTCGCTCCGATCATCTTACGCGGGCTTGATACAACCAGTGCATATGCGCCTTCAATTTTCTTCATTGCATTCCTGACCGCATCCTCTGCCTTTGAAACCTTCAGACGCTCTCTTGCAATATGATAGGCAATCACTTCCGAATCAATCGTTGTCTGGAAGATTGCTCCGGTATATTCCAGTTCATGACGAAGCTCGATCGCATTCGTCAGATTACCATTATGGGCAATCACCAATGTACCTTTCACATAATTCAGAACCAGTGGCTGTGCATTTTCCGCACGAGTTCCCCCTGCTGTCGAATACCGCACATGTCCGACGCCAAGGTTTCCCTTTAATTTGCCAAGTTCTTCCTCATCGAATACTTCATTGACTAGTCCTAGTCCCTTTCTGAAATGAACTTTCCGCTTGCCATAGGTATCTGTCACTGCAATTCCGCAGCTTTCCTGCCCTCTGTGCTGAAGGGCAAACAAACCATAGTACACTGACGGCGCAACATCGCCACCATCCATATCATAGGCACCGAATACACCACATTCTTCACCTAAACCAGTCTCTACTCTTTCAAGTTCGCTCATCGTTTTGTCTTCTCCTATTTGTTGTATCCGCTTAATTTTTACATAGAGAGTATAATACATGATTTTCCGAAAATCAATACACAGCCTTGAACTTTCTCCCGTACACTATGCTCTTCTGTACTCTTTTTTCCATTCTTCAAACAGTTCCTTTGACGGTTCGATGTTGATATTTTCTCTCACTTTTTCTATCTTTTCTGTAAGTTTGTTGTCAATTTCCAAAAGGATTTCATTGCCCATGACCATCTTCTGATATTCATCCTGCGGCATGTATCTGGAACTTGCATACAGGTAACCTTCGAGCATTTTATTATCTTCACAGATCTTATACGCCTTCTCATACATTCTCGCCGACTCTTCATACAGAAATGCTCTCCCATATGCTCCGGCAAGACACGCAGACACGCGACCATAAAAACGCTTATCTACCGAATCATCCTTTTCTCCGTTGACGATCGACATGTAAACCAGGATTGCCGATTCCAGTTCTCCACTTTCCATCAGCTTATCTGCTTTGTATTTCTGACGTTCTACTTCTTTCTGGTTCTTGAGTTTCTCCAGAACATTCTGGATGTGTGCCATTTCACCCGGTGTGTAGATTCTGGATTCATGTAGCACAAGAACCACAAATTTCTCCACGGAACCATGATTCCGGATCAGTTCCACCAGCTTTACTGCAAGATCCTGCATTTCCAGTTCATCTGCGATCCATCTGCAGAGCTGCTCATTCATGATCGTATAATCGATCAGATACAGATTGTTGCACAGATAATAACACAGCTCTTCCAGTGTACTGATCCTTGTATGGATCCTCGAAATTTCATAGGGATGTTTTGCCTTTTTCTTATGACAAAGAATTAAACTGCCCATTGCTGCCTCCTAATTCAATGATCTTCTCCAACCGGAATCCTGATGGCGCAAAAAATTCGCCAAATCCCATATCTTCAAAAATAATATGACAGGTCTTTTCATCCGAGAAGAATGTACTAATTTTCAGACGAAGCGCATAGTTTTTCCGGTCCGGCATACCTTTCAGAGAAACCGACTCCACAAGATGCCTGCCGGTCACCAGAGAATCTACATGGATCTCAATATCCTCTGTATCACCAAGAAGCACCTCGAACTGTCTGTCTGATTCGTACCAGTGATTGCCCCAGGATACCAGTGGGTACCAGCCTTCTTCTCCATTCACGCGCATCCGCACGGAAATCTGCTCGGTCAGTTTTGTCTCATCCAGGTAGACTGGTGCATCTGACTGTTCCTCTTTTCTGCGCTGCGCTGTATAACACGCTCCTTTACTGTACAGATTATTTCCCATAAACGCACGGCGTCCGTTACAGAGAACGCGCAGAGAATTCGGATACCAGTTATTTTCAAATCCATCTCCTGTCAAAAAGACAGAAGAGATCATCTTCTTGTTGAATACACTCTGGATAAAACGTTTAAAATGCTCATCTGCCGCTTTTGCCTTCTCAACATGCAGCACCGGATAAACTGCTTCCAGTTCTTCCATACGTGCATCTGCCACCTTGTCCACCGTCACAAAGCTTTCTCTGCTTTTCTGCGAACTGTTCTTCAGTTCCCGCAACATATATGCCCGGATCACATCCTCGTCACAGTAAAAAAGTGCCGCTTCATACTGCCATAATTCTTTCGGCTGGTTAAACATATAATGACAGAAGCTTTCCTTGTAGTCCTGAACATAAATATTTTCCTTTGCCACTCCGAGTTTCTGTCCGATTCCCTTCAGCAAGACGCGGATGTCTTCGTTTTTCTCCGGGACTGTAAACGTGATGCTTTCAATTTCTTCAAATCCGTTCAACGTGTACTTTACAAAATCCGCCAGCAGCTGGACGCCTTCATATTCCTGTCCGTCTACCTCAATTTTCCTATTGCCAAGCGCACACTCCCAGATCCCTTCCACGCAGATACTGTCCCTTACCGTAGACATCCTTCTTGCCTGTCTTCCGTAAGTCCAGGTCTCTTTATAATAGTTCATCACCAGAGGAATCTGATTGTTCTCTTTTTCAATTCCGGTATCCACCGTCTCCGGTTCCTGTGTTTTTTCATTATAATAACTGATCTGACACATCTTTGCATTGATGTCATATCCTATAATACTTCCATGTGTCATGAAGTATTTCCTCCTTTAGTAAGCAACAAAAATATCCTCAGCAAGCTGTTTTTCTGTTGCAAATTCCTTCATCGCGATTGCCAGTGCTTCATTCTTCAGTGATGTCATATCATTCAGTCTTCCAAATTTTCCGATTGGTCTCACCTCACGCGGCTTATAGTCACTTTTTTCCGTAACCGTCACCTTATCCTTATTCGTCTCTGTAAAATAATAACGCAGAGATTCATCACCAAACAAAATAAAGCTCTTGATATAAGTGTCTTCATATGCCGGAAGCAGTATTTCTTCCTGATAATTCATATTATCACTTTCGCCTTTCCGTATCTGGTAGGAAATTGCCACTTTGCTTCCAGGTTTTGCGTGATATTCGATCATCGTCTTATCATAAAGCTGCACTTCTCTGAGCCAGTTCTCCGGATACTTCAAATAGAAAGAAAAATACAGCTGTTTTTCACACATTTCGCGCAGGAATTCCCGTAGCATCGGTTCCAGTTCCTGATGCACTTCCCTGCTGGAATAATATTTTAGCAGGGCGATCTTACAGATATCCGGAAGATCTTCCTCTTTGCGGTATTCATTTGCGATGATTACAAAAATACATCCTTTTACCTGGCGTCCGTTCACCACATATTCTCTTGAAACATAAGCAAGATATGCTCTCTTTAAACGGAAATACGTTCTTCCTTCATAATAATCCGCAAAAATTTCTTCCTCACCAAACATAGTTTCCGAGAAAAGCATCTGCGTAATGATTCTTTCTGAAAGCTTGTAGGTTGTAATATCATAATCTCTTGCCACATGCCAGAGTTTCTTCATATTACGGGTCGATCCACAATAATACTCAGCAAGATAAGACAGCGTCTGCTTATCATACTGATCTTTCAGAAACAGTTCAAAGCATAATGCCAGAAGAAAATCATCCTCCTCCGTACCTTCTTCACGCAGGCGCATACTGCACATTTTAAACACTTCTTTTTCATCTGCCATCTCCAGCCCGTGCTCTCTAAGCATATCCCAGGTCAGTTCTTTTTTCTCTTTCTTTCGTTCCTCTTCCTCATGCTCTTCCTGATATTTTTTGCAGATTTCCATATACCGGTTCTCATAGAACATCCTCATAGTCTCATATGGAATGGAATCAATGTAATGGCGGCCGTCTTTTGATTCCCAGACAATCCGTGCGTCTTTATTGTATAAATATACAATCACTCCATCCGCACTGTACTGTACTTTCTGACTGATCGTTCCGTCAGGCTCGATTACCATGACAAACGCCATGTTCTTTACCGTTGTCTTAATCTCATAAGCATGGCAGATATCATAAACTGCTCGGATTCTTTCCGGTGTCATATCCCGCTCAGTACAGCAGCGTTTGTAAATAATATGCAGAATATCATTGATCCTTCGATTCTCAAGCTGCATCCAGGCAAACCGCTCCATCTGCTCTCTGTAAGCACTGTAAAGCTCACTGCTTTCTTCCTCACAGTTAATCAGATTTGCATACAACACCGCTGCTTTTTTATATTCCAGTGTGTTTCCATGCCGGAAGTAAAGTAATACGGATTTTGGAAACTGTCTGTCCAGATATTTGTCATCCACAGTCATCATATAATATTCAAAAAGCTGCGCAATCTTCAGATCTTCTTTTACTGCCAAGGCATACCACTTAAAGCATTCCGGTGTTGTCCGATTGCCACGGATCAGATGGGTACAAATTGCTGTCAGAATCTGTGGATCCGGGAAAATCCGATAAACCTTCTGCATCACAACATCCAGATTCTTATCATAAGTCCGCTGTTGGGATGCAAGGTTCGCCATATAAAGCGCAATTTCCTTCGTCAGGACTCCGTGCTTCTGCGCAAAATTGAGAATCTGTACTTCAAATGCCGAGAGCTTTTTCAGACAGGTTGGCTTCTCCAGAAAACACCGGTATGCCTGCCAATACAGAATTACCTGGTTCGCACCGTTGCTGCAGTGGCGTTCCAGAACCTGTAATTTTTTGCTGTAGTTTTTATATTCCGGATCAATGTCAATCAGCATACACACAAGCTCCCATGAAGTTGGTTCTTTCATATATGCCTTATTCAGTTCTTCAATTGCTTTGTTAACCTGGCTGCCTGATTTTCTCAAAAGCGCAGTCAGATACAGATAATACGATGAAATGACCGAATCCTTATTCACTGAGAAACGGCTGTAATTGTAATCATCCAGAATACCACTGGCCTTGTCCGGCTCCTTACAGAGCAGGTTAAGATGTGCATCAAACAATGGATAAACATCTCCGTCTTCTGAATATATATCCAGTCCCTTCAGTTTTTCTCTTGTTGCATCCGCCCAGGCTGTCAGATCCTTTCCTTCCGCATTGCACGCAAGGAAATCCTTTATGATTGATGCAATCGTCTTATCTGCCACACGTCTGTTCTCTGCATGATCTTTGTGATTGGCCAACATTACCTCATAGGTCAGCGATTCATACGGACTTTCAAAAACAATCTGTCCATAATTATTTCCCGCATGAGCCTTTTCCGGATGAATGATATAACTGAAATCAAACAGATTTCCCACAAAATCGTCCGTTGTAAAGTTATCCCTTCCAATCTGGATAAAATCACCGCTCACATGCACCTTCACCGGCATAAATCCCCAAGTATTCTTTGTAAAATGAATAATCTCACGGGTTGCTTCTTTTAAATTGCGGAAGGTTCTCTGATTCCGTCCCATTGTCAGGAAAATACATTCTTTCTGTTTGATTCCGACCAGAAATTCTTCCATCGCCTGCTCACCGAGAGACCATTTCCTAATATTATCATAAAGTGCCTTTATCCTTGGCTCTTCATACTTTATCACGTCATAAAAATCGCGTGATCTGAAAAGACGGTGTGCCTCAATAAAGTTCTCCATCGCCAGCCTTTTAAAATCACGGATATTCTGTACTCTTCCACAGGAAGTCTCGACTGATGGTTTTTCAATGATCGCAGTAAAGTTTACCTCAAATTCTCCACCATTACATACAATCGTAAACTTTCCCTGTTCAACATGCCCGGGAGCAAGTCCACTTCCATCATAAGTAAAACGGAGTTCCACCGGGTTGCCCTCAAATCCCTGTTCTTCTAAATGTATACGAAAAGAAGAAGAATATACAAGTCCTCTGATATCTCCTTCTTTCCTGTTCTTCAAAATGAAACTTCCCTGGCAGGACTCTCCTTCCCCGATCGTCATCTCAAGATTCGTTACCGGCAGTACAATCTCCGGATGAACAGTTCGAAAATCTCCTTTGGAAAATTTTTTTATTTTATTCTTCAAGCTTGCCACCTACTTCTGCATTGCATTTTTTCAAAAAGACATTATAATAAATTATAACATTATTCTGCATATCAGGCAATGCGGAATACCCGATTTTTTTAATTCACAGATTTTTGTTATACACAAAGGAGAATACTATTTATGGAAGCAAAACCGCAGTTTCATGGAAGTGACACCGCTGCTGTCGCCGCATTTTATCATGTACCGGTGGACGAGATCGTCTGCTTTGGAGCCAATGTCAACCCACTTGGATTATCCAAAAACCTGAAAAAAGATCTTGCTGCACATCTGGATCTTCTCAGTAGTTATCCGGACCGAAATTACACTACTTTGAAGAAAGTGATTGCCGATTACTGCCAGATTTTACCGGAACATGTAATCGTCGGAAATGGTTCTACCGAGCTGATCTCTCTCCTGATCCAGACACGGAAACCACAAAAAACGCTGGTTCTTGGACCAACTTATTCCGAGTATGGACGTGAACTGGATCTGGTGGGAAGTTCCATCCATACTTACCTGTTAAAAGAGTCAGATCTGTTCCATCTTGATATCCATGCCTTCTGCGAAGAAATCAGGAAGGGCTATGATCTGGTGATATTATGTAACCCGAACAATCCGACTTCGTCCGCTCTCAAAATGCCTGAGATCCAGACCATTCTGGACTGCTGCCGGGAGGCTGGCTCTTTCTTGATGATCGATGAGACTTACGTTGAATTTGCACCGGATATTAATGAAATTTCTTCCATGTCTCTGATCAGCAGTTTTGATAATCTGATGATTCTCCGTGGCGTATCCAAATTTTATGCCGCACCTGGTCTCCGCCTCGGCTACGGTGCAACCAGTAACAGCCAGTTTCTTCAGGATCTTCTGCTGATGCAGAACCCATGGAGTCTGAACAGCCTCGGCGCTTACGCTGGTGAGAAAATGCTCCAGGATCAGGAGTATATCCGGAAAACACGGGATCTGATCCTCTCCGAGCGAGACAAAATGTGCACTGAAATCTCCAAAATCAATGTGCTGACTGTGTATCCTGCTTATGCGAATTTTGTACTAGTAAAGATTGAAAAAGAGGGAGTTACTTCTGCGGATGTGTTTGAATTTCTGATCAAGCAGGGTCTGATGGTGAGAGACTGCTCCAGCTTCAAAGAACTGGGCGGGGAATACTTCCGGTTCTGCATTATGGCTCCGGAAGATAATAAGAGACTGCTTCAAGGAATACAGGATTTCTTTGCATAATGTTTCCTATCCCCACAAGAAGACCATTCACTAAATCGCCAACTCTTATTTCTAAAAATTTTGAGCAGCACAGGATCCCGGCGCAAATGATATTGAATCGTTGCGGCTAAGAGCGCACAAAAATAGGGGTGGTGTCCGTGTTCACACGAACATCATCCCCTTTTTTGTACAAGCTTCGGAGTTGCCATGCATCCGTATGAAACTGCCAGTGATAGTTTCATAGGTGACGATCAATATCATTTGCGCCAGGATCCGTCCCTCTTCACACTATTCTTTCAAAATAAGCGCCACAAACACAAGATCTTCTTCCCCCGCATTCTTGATGCCATGTCCATTTCCGTCTGCACAGAAAGTCACATCACCAACTTCTACCGGATATTCTTTGCCATTATCATTGTAAATGCCTGCCCCTTTTGTCAGATAGTAAGTCTCAGTCTCTCCATGATGCTCATGATATCCGATCTCACATCCAGGTTTTAACGTTACTTCATTGAACATCTTGCAGTACGCACCGAGCTGTTCACCTTTGATCAGTTCTTCCTTCAGGATATAGCCTGCGCCACCCGCTACATTTTCTGCTTTGATTGGTTGTCTTTCTGATTTCTTTGTCATGACTCTTTTCCTCCTGTCTGATCAGATTTCTTTATCTGTCATTGTGACACGATTATTGAATTGCGTCAAGTGCCGCAGAAATATCTGCGATCAGATCCTCTTTATCTTCAAGTCCCAGACTGATGCGAATCAGTTCTGCCGGAACCCCTGCTTCTTTTAACTGCTCATCATTCATCTGGCGATGTGTGGATGTTGCCGGGTTCAGGCAACAGGTTCTCGCATCTGCCACATGGGTTTCAATCGCTCCAAGCTTCAGATTCTGCATGAATACGGAAGCAGCTTCTCTTCCACCTTTCAATCCGAAAGATACCACTCCACAGCCCCCGTCTGGCATGTATTTCTTTGCTCTTTCATAGTATTTGTTAGATGGAAGTCCCGGATAATTGACATAAGCAACCTTTGGGTGCTGCTCCAGAAATTCTGCCACAGCCTGTCCGTTCTCCACGTGCCTTGGCATACGCACATGAAGAGATTCCAGTCCGAGATTCAGGATAAATGCATTCTGTGGTGCCTGGATCGATCCGAGATCACGCATCAACTGAGAAGTACATTTTGTGATAAATGCGCCTTCTTTTCCGAATTTCTCAGCATAGGTAATTCCATGATAGCTTTCATCCGGTGTGCAAAGTCCGGGATATTTATCTGCATGAGCCATCCAGTCAAATTTACCACTGTCTACGATTGCTCCACCGACTGCTGCTCCATGTCCGTCCATATATTTTGTAGTCGAATGTGTCACAATATCTGCTCCCCATTCGATCGGACGACAGTTGACCGGTGTCGGGAAGGTATTATCCACGATCAGCGGTACACTATGCGCATGCGCAACCTTTGCAAAAAGCTCAATATCCAGAACAGTAAGTGCCGGATTGGCAATCGTCTCACCAAACATCAGCTTTGTATTTGGCTGGAATGCCGCATTTAATTCTTCTTCTGTTGCATCCGGAGAAACAAATGTTGCGTCAATTCCCATTTTCTTCATTGTCACACTGATCAGATTGAAGGTTCCACCATAAATCGAAGAGGAAGCCACAATATGATCTCCTGCTTCACAGATATTGAACATAGCAAAGAAATTCGCTGCCTGTCCGGAAGAAGTCAACATTGCAGCTGTTCCGCCTTCCATCGCCGCGATCTTTGCCGCTACGTGGTCGTTAGTCGGATTCTGCAGACGGGTGTAGAAATATCCGGATGCCTCCAGATCAAATAATTTTCCCATATCTTCACTTGTATTGTATTTGAATGTCGTAGACTGAATGATCGGAACCTGTCTCGGCTCTCCATTTCCAGGTGTATATCCTCCCTGCACGCATTTTGTTCCCATATGATAAGTATTCATGAGAAAGTTCCTCCTTTTTCTTTTACACATTTCCTCTAATGTATATTCATTAAGTATGTTTTCTATTATAGCAGAAAACGGGAGATTTTGTTTAAAAATCTCCCGTTTGTTTTATATTTTTTGCAGAATATGCAGTTTTTCTTTTATTTTCCTCTTACGGTTTACATCTCCCACACGGGATATACCCCTCTTTAATCAGTTCTTCTCTTGAACCTGTAAATGTTTTTTTATTTCCTTCTTTGATATCTTTTACTCCTGAGCACTCCGGCGTATGGAACTTCTTTGTATTTTCATTCAACACATACATCTTTTTCTCTGTATTTCCACTGGTTTTTCCCGTACCCGCTGACGCATCCGTATCGGAAAGCACTGCCTTTCCCGTTGAATAATCAATCGTAATTCCCGGCTGTACATTATAGACATACACATTAAATTTCACACCTTCTCCATGATCCTCCACTGATTCTGCTTCCATTAAAACTCCGGATGCAACCAGATTCTCCCCTTCAAATACCGGTGTGACACGATACATTACATGATTATCTGTCTCTTTGATGTAGTCGGCAACCATATTTTCAAATAGCAGCATCCCATCCACATTCATATAGCGGGTTCCTGTAATCAGATTCTTTTCGTTTGCATTTTCTGCCGTCAGCTGATAGCCTATCAGATGACAACGGTTGTAAAGATATTTTCCATCCACATTGTCAAATTTTATTGTCTGCCACCCGGACGGTTTCACCTGTCCAATCTTTCCTCTTTTCCCGGTCGGCATCAGATCTGTCCCAATGTTGGACGCGGCAACGCCGCATCGTCCCAGCTCATCCAGATCACTGTAGCTTTCATAAGACTGATCTGTCAGCTCATCTTCGGTAAAATCCGGTTCATTATCGTCAATCACTACATACGGTGTTCCGCTGTATGCCGGAATATTATCCAATGTAGCGCTCACCGGATCCTGGCTGCCACCTGCTGTCGATTCATTTTCTCCGCTACCCGACTGCCTTTCAACTACTGCTGCCTGACTGTTTCCATATGATGCACTTTGCGCATCTGCTCCACCTGTGCCACACGCTGTCAGAAACAATGCAAACGTCAGAAGCAGCACACCTCTCATTTTCCCAATTTTCTTCTTCATAGCAATCCCTGCCTGTTGTAAATTTCTTTTGTAATCTTCTCATGGGAGTAACCGGAAAAATCTTTTCTCTCTTCCAGTCTCCACTTGCTTAAATCTACCTCAAAAAATACATCTGCCGGATAATCCCGGTTCCATTTATACAGAACAATCTCTGTAATCTTCCCCTCATATCCAGCCAGATTCTCCCCCTCAACAAAACAGAAATCCTCTTCTTCTGCCTTTTCCAGAAAATTCCGGTCAACCTTCCACATTTTTTCATCCTCCAGTCGCCCTGCGTCCTGTATTTTCTTCCCAGTCCCAATTTCCCGGCATACCTCTTCTTTTGCTTTAAAGACTTCTTTAAAAAGCTTATCTGCCTCCGGCGCCATCCAGAGCACATTCCCTCTCGTCATCTCAAGAATATCCTCTGACACCATCCGGTCCCGGCTCACTCTCCTGCCATTAAAACATATCCCCATCCGGTTATCCACACATACAATAGTTTTCACACTATAAAACTCCTTCCCCGCAATTCCAGCCAATATCCGAAATCCTCTACACAGCTTCACATTCTTTTGCCACTGTAGCGTCCGTCTCGTCCCTGCATTTTCCATAACACAAACAGGCAGAGAATCCAATCCCTGCCTGTCCGTATTCATAACATCTTATTCAACTTTCGCAATATCAATCAGTGTAAGCTGACGGATATCTGTATTTTCCAGACTTGTCACAAGTGCTCTTGCCGTATCCATAGCTGTCAGTACATTAACACCTGTCTCGATTGCATTACGACGGATTACAAATCCATCTCGTGCATGATCTGCTCCCTGTGGAGGAGTATCAATTACAAGGTCGATCTCGTGTCCAAGGATCAGATCCATCAGGTTCGGTGATTCCTGCTCAATCTTATTGACCGGAATTGCTTTTACGCCACCTTCTTTTAATGCATCAGCTGTACCGCGTGTTGCAAAGATGCGGTAGCCAAGTGCCTCAAATCTGCGTCCGATCTCGACAGCTTCTCCCTTATCCTCATCACGAACAGTCATGATCATGTTCTTATATTTTGGAAGGTTGATTCCAGCTCCAAGGAACGCTTTGTAAAGTGCCTCGTTAAATGTAGTTGCAATTCCCAGACACTCACCTGTAGACTTCATTTCCGGTCCAAGGCTGATATCTGCACCACGGATCTTCTCAAATGAGAATACCGGCATCTTGATTGCAATATAATCAGCTTCTTTCTGAAGTCCCGGTGTGTAACCCATTTCTCTGATCTTATGTCCGATGATCGCTCTTGTAGCAAGCGGAACGATCGGGATACCTGTTACCTTACTGATATAAGGAACGGTACGACTTGAACGTGGGTTTACTTCGATGACATAAACATCTTCGCCACATACGATGAACTGGATGTTGATCATACCAATTACGTGAAGGGCTTTTGCAAGACGCTTTGTATATTCTTCAATTTTACGCTTTGTCACTTCAGAAATGCTCTGCGCAGGATATACAGAAATACTGTCACCAGAATGGATTCCGGCACGCTCAATATGTTCCATAATACCAGGGATCAGAATGTCTGTTCCATCACATACTGCATCGACCTCAATTTCTTTACCGACCAAATATTTATCAACCAGAATCGGGTGATCCTGTGCAATACGGTTGATGATTCCGATAAATTCATCAATATCATGATCGTTGATTGCAATCTGCATTCCCTGTCCGCCAAGTACATAAGAAGGACGAACCAGTACCGGATATCCGAGACGGTTGGCAACCTCTTTTGCTTCTTCAGCGGTAAATACTGTATCTCCCTTCGGACGTGGAATATTGCACTGTGCAAGGATCTCGTCAAAGAGCTCTCTGTCCTCTGCGGCATCTACATCTTCTGCGGAAGTTCCAAGAATCGGCACTCCCATCTTCATCAGGGATTCTGTTAATTTGATCGCAGTCTGTCCACCAAACTGAACAACTGCTCCGTCCGGTTTTTCCAGGTCTACAATGCTCTCTACATCTTCCGGAGTAAGTGGTTCGAAATACAGCTTATCTGCGATATCGAAATCGGTACTTACAGTTTCCGGGTTGTTATTTACGATAATAGTCTCGTATCCTTCTTTTGCAAATGCCCATGTACAATGTACAGAACAGAAGTCGAACTCGATACCCTGTCCGATACGGATCGGTCCTGATCCAAGTACTAGAACTTTCTTTTTGCCAGAAGTCTCTTCTACTTCGTTCTGGCTTCCGAATACAGAATAATAATATGGGGTCTCTGCTGCGAACTCAGCCGCACAGGTATCAACCATCTTGTATGCTGCAACGATTCCGTTTGCATGACGCATATCGTGGATTTCTCTCTCATCTTTTCCGGTCAGTCGTGCAATAACATTATCCGGGAATTCAATACGTTTTGCTTCTTTCAGAAGTTCCGGTGTGAGTTCCTGTGTCTTCAGAGCCTGTTCCATCTCAACAAGGATTGCGATCTTGTCGATGAACCATTTGTCGATCTTTGTGATCGCATGGATCTCGTCATAAGAGATTCCTTTGCGGAGTGCTTCTGCGATCATCCAGATTCTGCGGTCATCTACGATTTCCAGTTTTTCCAGAATTTCTTCTTTGGAAAGTGCTGAGAAATCATAAGAAAGCAGGCAGTCTACATGCTGCTCCAGAGAACGGATTGCTTTCATAAGAGCTCCTTCAAAATTATCGCAAATACTCATAACTTCTCCGGTAGCTTTCATCTGTGTCGTCAACGTTCTCTTTGCACTGATAAATTTATCGAACGGAAGTCTCGGCATCTTAACAACACAGTAGTCAAGCATTGGCTCGAAGCTTGCATAAGTTTTCTTTGTAACTGCATTCTTGATCTCGTCCAGTGTATATCCAAGGGCAATCTTTGCAGCAACTTTTGCGATCGGGTATCCTGTCGCTTTGGAAGCCAGTGCAGAAGAACGGCTTACACGCGGGTTTACCTCAATTACACAATATTCAAAAGAGTCTGGATGTAATGCATATTGTACGTTACATCCACCAGTAATATTCAGTTCTGTAATGATATTCAGTGCCGAAGTACGCAGCATCTGATATTCTTTATCTCCAAGAGTCTGGGAAGGTGCAACAACGATACTGTCACCGGTATGAACTCCGACCGGATCGATATTTTCCATATTACATACAGTAATACAGTTTCCAGCACTGTCTCGCATTACTTCGTACTCGATTTCTTTCCATCCTGCAATGCAGCGTTCTACAAGAACCTGTCCTACACGTGACAAACGGAGTCCATTCTCAAGGATTTCTTCCAATTGTTCCTGATCATGTGCGATACCACCACCGCTTCCGCCGAGGGTATATGCCGGACGAAGAACAACAGGATATCCGATCTTATCTGCAAACGCGACACCATCTTCTATATTTTCAACGACCAGTGAAGCTGCAACCGGCTCACCGATCTTTTCCATGGTATCTTTAAATTCCAGACGGTCTTCTGCTTTCTTGATGGTTTCCGCCGTTGTACCGATCAGTCTCACATTATGTTCCTTAAGGAATCCTGCTTCTTCCAGCTCCATTGCAAGGTTCAGTCCGGCCTGGCCTCCAAGGGTAGGAAGTACGCTGTCCGGTTTTTCTTTAAGGATCAACTGTTCTACAACTTCTACCGTAAGTGGTTCGATATAAACGCGGTCTGCAATATCTTTGTCTGTCATGATCGTTGCCGGATTCGAATTCAGAAGTACAACTTCAAGTCCTTCTTCTTTCAGTGAACGGCATGCCTGTGTTCCGGCATAGTCAAATTCTGCTGCCTGTCCGATTACGATTGGACCGGAACCAATAACTAATACTTTCTTTATGTCTTTATTTCTTGGCATTATTTTGTTCCTCCCATCATATCCATAAATCTGTCAAACAAGTAACCAGAATCCTGTGGTCCCGGGCAAGCTTCCGGATGGAACTGTACTGTGAAAATATTCTTTCCAACGTATGACATTCCTTCGTTTGTATTGTCATTGACGTTCACAAATGCAGGTACTGCAACGCTTTCCGGAATACTATCAGCATCTACAGCATACCCATGGTTCTGGGAAGAAATATAAACTCTTCCTGTCTGCAGATCTTTTACCGGATGGTTTCCGCCCCTGTGTCCGTATTTCAACTTATAGGTCTTACCACCGTTGGCGAGTGCCATCAGCTGATGTCCCAGACAGATTGCAAAGATCGGGATATCTGAGTCGTATAATTTTCTGATTTCTTTAATAATGGAAGTGCAATCCGCCGGATCGCCAGGTCCGTTCGACAGCATGATACCGTCCGGATTTGCGGAAATGATCTCTTCTGCAGGTGTATTTGCCGGGTAAACGGTAACTTCACATCCACGATCATTTAAAGACCTTGCAATGTTGTTCTTAGCACCAAAGTCCATCAATGCAACTTTTGGTCCATTGCCTTCTAAGACATATTTTTCACTGCAAGTTACTTTGGAAACTACATCTCCTACTTTGTATGCATGAAGTTTCGGAAGTACCTCATCCAGATTGTAATTTTCATTCGTTGTGATCATACCATTCATTGTACCCTTTTCGCGGAGGATTTTGGTAAGTGCTCTGGTATCAATTCCTGCAATTCCCGGAATATCCTGTTCTTTCAGGAAATCCTGAATTGTACCTTCACAACGGAAGTTGCTTGGCATTCTGGACAATTCTCTTACAATATAACCATCCGGCCACGCCTTCTTGGACTCCATATCCGGTGTAATACCATAGTTTCCGATCAGCGGATATGTCATGACAACGGCCTGTCCGGCGTAAGAAGGGTCTGTCAGCACCTCTAAGTATCCAGTCATTGAAGTATTGAATACAATCTCACTAATCATATCTTTTGTTGAGCCGATGCTTGTGCCTTCAAACACAGTTCCGTCTTCTAAAATTAGAAACGCTTTCATATGTTCACCTTATCCCTTCGTAATACTCTTTTATTCTCAAAAAAGGGGCACTCTTGGAGTCTTTTCAATTCCAGAGCGCCCACACTTTCTCAAATTGTAAAAAGTTTACCATATCTGGTTACAGATTTCAATACCTATTTTTTATGTTTATTTTAAAGTGTAATTTTTTTAAAAAAGAGTTGCTTTTATTCAAAAATTTGATATAATATAATTCGTGACTGCGAAAGCAGCACGAATGCTGGAATAGCTCAGTCGGTAGAGCACTTCACTCGTAATGAAGGGGTCGTCGGTTCAAGTCCGATTTCCAGCTTAGTGATCAGAGAAAAAGGGAGTGCCTGTTTATCAGACATTCCCTTTTTTGTATCCGGCAGAAATGCCTGTGATACCTTCACTGACTGTCCTATCGACCGGACATCTGTTTTTCCTGTTCTTCGATCATTTTCTTGACCATATAACCTCCGACAGATCCGTTCTGTCTTGAAGTTAAGTCTCCGTTGTACCCGTCTGATAACGGTACTCCCAGTTCGCTTGCAACCTCGTATTTAAATTTGTCCAGTGCACCTTTTGCTTCTGGCACGGCTGCTCTGTTTGATGAACGACTTGCCATATTCATTTCCTCCTTTTTTGTAACATTTTGTTTTGTGTTACGCTCCTAGTATATGGAGAATAAATTCAGATTACACTGGGAGGTTTTGTTAATTTTAGCATTTTTTATTTTGCAGTAATCAGCACCAGATGAGTATGAAACATTTTAAACTGAAGCATGACACATTTGGTATTCTTTGCATAAAAGCAGACTTTGGGAGAAAACTTAGATCATAATATAAAATCCAAGTCAGGACAATTCTGCAATTCTGGATACACCTACATAAATTTCGGAAATTTTATACCATGTACGGTAATCAACAGTTCCGGTTACCGGAAGCCCGAACACCGACTGGAATTTTCTGACGGACGACGCTGTTGCCGGGCCATAAATACCGTCAACTGTGATTTTCGGAATTGCCGGGTATGCACCGGCAATGACATTTAGCTGTTCCTGCATTTGCCGGACTTTTGTACCAGAAGAACCCTGGGAAAGGGTATACCCTGGCCATGAAGACGGAATGCCTGAAATTTCTTCAGCGGTATTGATGTAAATATCATCTCCGTAATAATAGCGGAGGATTTCTGACGGAGAATACCCCTGATCACCAAGTGCTTTAGAACCCCATTGGGTCATCCAGTTCGGACACTGAACCTGTCTTCCGTCACAGTATTGTGTCAGAATCGGCTGCCTTACATTCGGTCTGGAAAGATAATCTGCAAACAGTTCGTCCACCACTGTAGAAATGGAGTCAAAAACATTTCGTTCCGGAATCCATTTGTGATCAAAAGCCGTAGAAGATGTAATTGTGAAATCATAGCCCTGATTGCGATACCATTCGGTATAAACCCGGTTCAGCGTAAAAGACATGATTGCCAGTACATTTGCCCGGATCGTATTTTCCGGCCATGTTGCATAGATTTCACTGGAAGCAACATTTTTGATATAATCTTTATATTTTACATAATAATTCTGTGCGGTAGAATCGCGTGGTGAGCCATTATGAACAACAATGTATTCCGGCACGACAACTCTGCTTAGCACAATCTCACCGGTTTCGTTTACCGGCTTGATCTCGTTTTCCGGGATTTTCGGCGGATACACACCGTACAGAGTATGTGCAGGAATCACAAAGATTTCCGGGGTCTGGTCTTCCGTGACAAGTGGACGCAGACGAATCTTCTGAATTGCCGTCACACCGGCCAGTATTTCCGTTCCTGCGACGTTGACCGGCTCGAATCCCGGAGCGTTTACTTCCAGGGTATATTCCGCATATGGCTGTTCTTCATTTGTTGCATCCAGGCTATACTCCACAGGCGGTGCGTCAAGCTCAATGGTTTCACTTTGTCCGGAGCTATCGGTTGTCAGTTCTTCCAGTGTGTTTTCAGGAATACCTGTATAGGAAATACGGATTGACGCATCTGGAACAGGAAAAGAATCAATAGACGAAGTAATCTGTATCTGCAAATTTCCCCGATCAGAAGTCTGCATGGCTTTCAAAAATCTCATATCTGATATCCTCAAGGCTTTTTATACTGTCAGAAACATTATATGTAAAAAATGTCTGTGTTGTGCAAAAATGAAGGGTATGTTATGATGAAACATACAGATGAGTATTTGGAGGAATTAAATAGATTATGCGAAAAAAGATGCATCAAACAGGGAAATTTTTTTCGTTCATTCTTTTGGGACTTGGCTGTCTCTGTCTTATATCCGGAGGAATCCTGATCGGCAGACAAATGTCAGCCACTCCGAAAGCAGAGAGTTCCGCGCCGGAAGAAGTTCCTTATGAACAGGAAAAAATTACGGATGCAGAGGTTACCGGAGAATTCTACTATGAACAGCTTTCTGATGAAGAGCAAACGGTTTACCGGGAAATTCTTCAGGGTATCCAGGAAAATAAAAAAGAAATTTATCTGCATTGCAGCAACGCGAATACTGCAAATGAAGTATTTCAGAATGTGTTAAATGACAGACCGGAAATTTTCTGGTGTGATGGAAATGCAACTTCCACAGAATATTCTCAGTCTGAAGGCCAGAGCCGATATGTAGTAATAGAACCCAATTATCTTTATGAAGGAGAAGAAAAAGAACAACGGAATCAGGAGATTGAATCGGCAAGAGCCACCTGTCTTTCTGGCATTTCAGACCTTTCAGATGAATACGAAAAGATAAAATACATTTACACCTATCTCATAGATAACGTAGATTATGATCTTGATGCACCGGATAACCAGAATATTTACAGTGCTCTTGTCGGAAAAAGATCGGTTTGTGCCGGCTATGCAAAAAGCTGCCAGTATCTGCTGCAACAACTGGGTATTTACTGCATCTATGTAACCGGACAGACTACAGATCCAAATGGAGGCGTCGCAGACCATGCATGGAATATTGTTCAGTGCAATGGTCAGTATTATTATGTAGATACAACCTGGGGAGATCCGATTTTTCTCGGCGAAGATAATGGCTATCAGATACCGAACCTGATTGCTTACGATTATCTCTGCTGCAGTGAAAAAGAGCTAGAAAAAACACATATGATCAGCACGGACTATGTATATCCGTCATGTCAGTCTGAAAATCTGAACTATTATCAGCTGAACGGCATGTATTATGATACCTATGAGCCTGGTATTCTGCGAGAAGTGATCGACAGATCGATTGAGAGCCAGGAGGCTTATACGGTATTTAAAATGTCAGATGATGCAGTCTATCAGGATGTCGTGGATGAGATGCACGAAACCCTCATGGAAGAAGGTGCAGGATACCTGGGTGAGCTATATGGACTTTGGCAGGTTTCTTATTCATACAGTGAAGAAGCATCCCTTAACAAATTTATTATTTACTGGTTTTATGAATAAAAAGATAGTGGGCAGAACAATTTGCCCACTATCTTTTTATCTACAACGTCGTTTCCAGATTGTTTCCCGAAATGTATGCCGCAAGCTTTTCACCAAGCAGTTTATATTTTTCGCCTTCTAACAGTGGATCTTCCCTCAGGATTTCCCCCGAAGCTTCTCCTGCTTTTTTCAGAAGCTCCGAATCCTGGAACACATCTCCGATCCGGAAATCCATTAATCCGCTTTGCCGGATTCCAAAAAGATCTCCTGGTCCCCGAAGCTTCAGATCTTCATTCGCAATAAAAAATCCATCATTGGATTTGTTCAGGATCTCAAGTCGTTTTTTTGTCTCTTTCGTCTTCGAACCACTCATAAAAATACAATAGGACTGGTGTCTGCCACGTCCTACGCGCCCGCGGAGCTGATGAAGCTGCGCCAGCCCAAAACGCTCAGCATTCTCCACCATGATCACCGTAGCATTCGGCACATTGATACCAACCTCGATAACTGTTGTCGACACCAGGACCTGGATCTCATTCTTTGCAAATGCTCCCATGATCTCGTCTTTTTCTGCCTGTTTCATCCGCCCATGAAGCGCAGCGATCCGGATCTTGTCACCCATCTCACTTTGCAGAAGCTGCGCATAGTCAAGAACATTCTCTGCATCCATTGCCTCGCTCTCTTCTACCATCGGACAAATCACATAGCACTGTCTTCCTTCGGCGACCTGCTTCTGCATAAAGCGGTAAGCAGTCGGTCGGTAACTGGTATCCACCACACAGTTCTTGATTGGCAGACGGTTTGCCGGAAGTTCATCAATCACCGAAATATCCAGATCTCCATATAAAATGATTGCCAGTGTTCGAGGAATCGGTGTCGCACTCATTACAAGAATATGAGGAATTTGTCCTTTCCCGGCAAGTGCCTCTCTCTGACGGACACCAAATCGGTGCTGTTCATCGGTAACAACAAGTGCCAGATTCTGGTATTCCACCTTCTCCTGGATCAGTGCATGGGTTCCCAGAACAATCTGCACTTCTCCCGCAGCAATCCTCTGATAAGCTTCCCTTTTTTCCTTTGCTGTCATCGACCCGGTCAAGAGCTCGGTTTTCACCGGAATCTGATACTTTTCCAGCATCTCTATGATTGATTCGTAATGCTGCTTGGCCAGAACTTCTGTCGGAGCCATCATTGCGCCCTGATAACCGTTCAGTGCCGCCAGAAGAAGAGCCAGAAGCGCTACTATTGTCTTGCCAGAGCCAACATCCCCCTGGATCAGGCGTGACATCACTAGCTTTCCGCACATCTCCTCCTGGATCTGTTCCCAGACTCTCTTCTGTGCTCCGGTCAGTTCATATGGCAGATTTGCAAGAAAGCGGTCGATTTCCGACCGCCTTTTTATCACAAATCCGTTTTCGGCACGCTCATTTCGCTCCCTCGTCCTGCGAAGAGCAAGCACGAAAACTAAAAATTCTTCAAATACAAGTCTCTCTCTTGCATGGTAGAATTCTGCCTTATCCAGTGGAAAATGTATCCCGCGGATCGCATAGTTATACTCAGCCAGATGATATCGAAGGCGCAGATCTTTCGGTAGATCATCAGAGACGAGATCCAGATATTCCATCGCACCTTTAACCGCTTTTGCTACCGCATTGTTCGTCATACCGGCAGTTAACGGATAAATTGGCTGAAGAGTTCCACACTTTTTATCGTAACTATCCGGTGGTGAAAATAACTCTGGATGCTCCATAATCAGCTGATCCTTTTTTGAAACTACCCGTCCTCTTATGATAACCGGCATTCCCTGCTTCAATGTATTACGCAGAAACGGCATACGAAACCAGATCACCTTCAAAGTACCAGTCAGATCTTTTACGTATGCTGTCGTAATCTGCATACGCTTTCCTCCTCCAACCTGTACTCTTCCGTATATCACGCCTTTTACCGTGCTGATCTTTCCTTCTTCCAGCTCTCCTACGCTCACCGGCTCTTCATATACATCATATCCTCTGGGATAATAACGGAGCAGATCGCCGATGGTAAAAATTCCCATCTTGTGAAACAGTTCCTCGGTTTTTGCCCCGATTCCTTTCAGGTTACGGATTTCTGACTGCTCATTCATAAGCCTATTCTACCGCCAACACATAGTAATAAATCGGCTGTCCGCCCATGTGTGCATCTACGTCCATATCCGGATATAATTCTTCAATCTCTGCTGTCAGCTTTTCTGCTTCTTCTTCGGAAACTTCTTCTCCATAATAGAGACTGATCAGTTCAGAATCATCATTTACCAGCTGTGCCAGCATGTCCTTTGTAGTACCATCGACAGACTTGCCAACTGCAAGGATACCTGCATCACCAATTCCCATGATATCACCTTCATGGATTTCTTTATCATCGATGTGGGTATCACGGACAGCATAAGTCACCTGACCTGTCTTTACACATTTGATCGCTTCCAGCATCGTCTCTTCATTTGTATCCACATCTTCTTCTGCATTGTAATTCAGAACTGCTGTGATTCCCTGCGGAACGGTCTTTGTCGGAATTACGATAATATCCTTGTCTTCTGTCAGATCACGCGCCTGATTTGCAGCCATTACGATATTCTTATTATTCGGAAGAATGTAAATATAGTCTGCATTTACATGATCGATCGCTGTCAGCATATCCTCCGTACTCGGGTTCATGGTCTGACCACCCTCGATAATGTAGTCCACGCCAAGTTCTTTGAAGATTTCATTTAATCCTTCTCCGATCGAAACAGCAATAAATCCGACCTTTTTACGTGGCTCTTTGGCTTTTTCTTTCTCTTTCTGGGCTGCTGCAAGCTTTTCTGCATCTTTGATCAGCTTTTCCTGATGCTCTTCACGCATATTATCAATCTTCATACGGGATAACTGTCCATAAGTAAGTGCTTTCTGGATTGCAAGTCCCGGATCGTTCGTATGAACATGTATCTTAACAACGTCTTCATCTGCTACACATACGATAGAATCACCAATGGATTCCAGATAAGCCTTAAATTCTATTTCATCCTTTTCTGTAAATTCTTTATCCAGAAGAATAATAAATTCGGTACAGTATCCAAATTTGATATCCACTGTACCCTCAGTTTCAGCCTTTGTTGCATTAACAGCCTGAGGAGTTGGTGCAAGTGCGCTGTAGTCAATCTCTTTACCGAGGAATGCATCATATGCCCCGCGCAGTACTTCCAGAAGTCCCTGTCCGCCGGAATCTACAACACCTGCCTCCTTTAATACAGGAAGCATATCCGGAGTCTTTGCCAGAACAGTCTCTGCCTCTTCAATCAGCTTCGGGAGAAATTCTTCCAGATCATCTGTCTCCTCTGCAAGTGTCTGAGCCTTTTCAGCCACCCCTTTTGCAACGGTAAGAATCGTACCTTCTTTCGGCTTCATAACAGCCTTATATGCTGTCTCTTTTGCACGTACAGCTGCTCTTGCAAGTGCAGGTACATCAATTTCGCTTTCCGTCTTGATGGATTTTGTGAATCCGCGGAGCAGCTGGGATAGAATAACACCGGAGTTACCTCTTGCACCACGGAGAGAACCGGATGAAATTGCCTTCGCAAGAGAAGCCATATCCATGCCTTCCAGTGCAGTTACTTCTTTCGCTGCCGCCATAATTGTCATAGACATATTGGTTCCTGTATCACCATCCGGTACAGGGAACACGTTCAGTTCATTGATATATTCCTTTTTTGCTTCTATATTCTGTGCGCCTGCAAGAAACATCTTCGCAAGCAGTTCTACATCGATACTCTTTGTTGCCACAACAAGTTCCTCCTTAATTAATCGATCACGCGGACGCCTTCGATATAGATGTTGATCTTATCGACGCTCATACCTGTAAATTCTTCAACTTTATACTTCACGTTGCTGATCAGATTGTCTGTTACTGCTGAAATACTTACTCCGTAAGCTACGACCACATGAAAATTAAGTGTAATCTTATTCTCATCAGAGATTCCGACCTGGATTCCCTTTGTAAGGCTTTCTTTTTTCAAAAGTTTTACCAGACCATCTTTCATGCTGACAGCTGCCATACCGACAATTCCAAAACATTCAACTGCTACAGATCCTGCATATTTTGCGATCACTTCCGGATCGATCGTGATGATTCCTAAATCAGTACTCATACTTCCCTTCATATGCCATCCTCCAATTCTCAAAATTCATATCAATAAATCTATTTTTAAACGTTGAAAATATTATACTCTATTTCCAATGCTTTTACAACCAATGCAGCCCGATAATCAGGCATGCTGACACCTGCCTGATTATACGGCAGCTCACTTAACAGTCCACTGTCGTACATTCGCCAAATACAGATCTAATCAGATTTTTGTGCGAGCACAAATCTGGATAACTCCGTATTTGACTCATCGTATACGCAAAAAACCGAAGCTTAAAAGCTTCGGTTCTTATCATTCCGCTCAGATTAAGCTCTTTCAACGCGTCCGGATTTCAGGCAGCTTGTACATACGTACATTTTCTGTGTTCCGCCGTTTTCCGTTTTAACTCTAACGGATTTTACGTTAGATTTCCACATCTTAGATGATCTTCTATGAGAGTGACTTACGTTATTTCCGAAATGAGCACCCTTTTCACAAATAGCACATTTAGCCATGATTGCACCTCCTAACGATCTGAAATGTCCGCTTACAAATCTTGCAGACTCACAACAATAGTTATTTTAACAGAAACTTTTAACAATTGCAAGTGTTATTTTCACTTTTATGCATTTTTTGTTTCTTCATTGTGTCCATAATAACCCTCATACTTCTGCGAGCCATAATATTTGTTATAATATCCCTTCTGGTTCTTACGCTCTACCTTGTTAAGGACAACACCAAGAACGGACACTCCCGAATTTTCCAGCTGGTCTTTTACATTCTGCACCAGACGGTATTTGGTCTTACCTGCTTCGACAACAATGATCGCGCCATCACTCTGATGTCCGATGATTGCCGCATCAATAACAAGACCAAGCGGCGGACAGTCAATGATAATATAATCATAGACATTCTTCATGGACTCCAGCATACCGGTAAAACGTTTGGATTCCAGAAGCTCTGTCGGATTCGGAGCCTCCGGTCCGGAAAGAAGAATATGAAATTTCGGAATATTTGTCGCCATAATCACATCTGCAAGCACACACTGTCCGGAGAGGAAGTGTGACAGCCCTTTATCTGCACCGGTAATCTGAAGTTTCGATGCCATAACAGAATTCCTGATATCCGCATCAACAAGAATAACAGATTTTCCCATGTCTGCAATTGATTCTGCCAGCGCAACAGAAACAGAGCTTTTCCCCTCTCTCGGCACACAGCTTGTTACAAGAATGACTCTTTTATCATCTCCGCAAAACTGCAGATTGGTACGCAATGTCCGGATTGCTTCACGCACCCCGTAGCTTTTCTTTTCAATCGATAAATTAACCTTTTTCAACAAAACACCTGCTTTCTTCCCCACGCGGGGCTATCTGAATCTCTTTATCTGCTCTTCCATATCTGTCTTGGATTATCTACAAAAATCTCTTCTGCGTAATCCTGTCCCATCTTTTTTCTGACGTAAGTGGCACACTTCCCGAGGTTCATCTTCCGCCCCTCCAGATTGTGTGCATCTGATCCTATAAAATCAACAAGATCATCTTTCATCAGGCCGGCACAGAACTTTTTAATCGTATGTCCTTCATATCCCAATACGGAATCTGCATTTATCTGGATCTGTGCTCCAAGTTTTTTCAGTTCCTGGATTCTCTCCGGTTCCTGACAGCAAAAATACCTTTCAACATGTGCAACGATCGGTCGATATCCCTTGGTGATCAGCTCATAAATGTAATTACGGACCGTGACAAAACTGTCATTGGTTGAAAACTCTGCCAAAACATATCTGCTTCCAAGCATCGTCGGCCGAAGCTTCTTATCAAGATGCCGGATCATCTGCTCATTCCGGTAATACTCGCAGCCAAGCCTCAGTCCAATTCCAACTTCTTCAGCATAATCGCGAAGTTCATGGTATACCCGGATCACCTTTTTCATGGAAGGCTCAAACATCTCCGGTCTGTAATGCGGAGTCGCAATGATATAACGTACTCCCTGCTCATAGGCATCCCGTATCATTGCTCTGGAAGTCTCCATATCCGGTGCTCCATCATCCACTCCCGGAAGAATATGACAATGAATATCTACCAACATCAAAACGTATCTCTCCTGTCAAAAAGAAAACGCCCCTCACGGTGACTACTGCCACAAAGAAGCGCTTTCAACATATGTTTGTAAATTATCTAACAGCTTTCTTTTTAAGACCGAATACTGCTGCTACTGCTGCCAGTCCAAGTACTGCAACTGCTGATACAGCTGTTGCGCTTGTAGCCGGTGAAGTAGCTGTTCCTGTAGCGGATGTAAGAGTTGTCTTGTCAACAACAAATGCAACCGGTGACAGTGAACTAAATGTACCTGTTACTGTTCCATCTGCAACAGTTGTATCAATCTTCTCCCAAGCTGATGCTGATCTATTGTAATGCAGGATCTGAACTTTAGAAGAAGCTGTTACACCTTTCATTACGAATGTGATCTTAAGTGGGAATTTAGCTCCTTCCGGCGCTGTAACTTCCTTAACATCAGCAACTGTCATATTCGCATTAAAATCGCTTCCAATTACTTCTTTCAATTTTGCTTCAGTCTTAATGTCTGCAACTGCCTGTGTGTATTCTATCGGGATCTCAGATGTGATAGAAACATTCACAGCATTACCATCTGTATCTGTTGCGCTGCTTACAGCTGTAACAACTGTAGAAGCTGCCGGGCTTGGTGCTGCAAATGCCGTCATTCCAATGCAGGATACCATAGCTGCAATAAGACCAACTGTCTTTAAGATTCTTGACTTCATTTTCTTTGACCTCCTCACATAGTTTATTTGATATTCGCTATATCAAGCTATACTATACTACAATTACATTATTTTGTAAAACATTTTTAATATTATTTTTTTTAATTCTTTATTGTCTACCAGATACTGCGCATGTCCGTCTTTCTCAATAATCTCACCCGGAACTTTCACGGTGTCCTCTGCAACCTTATAATCTGTCAGCTCTTCCATCTCATCCGCAGTCATGTTTGTTGTCATGTAATCCTCCAATTTCTGGTACAGAGAAAGATACTCTGTTTCGCTTTGAATACTCTGCATCTTCTCGATCAGAGCATCCATAAACTGTGACTGACGTTCCATGCGCTGATTGTTACTGTCAAGGACTTCAATATCTCTTTTACGGACATATTTTTCAGCAAGTTCCCCATTAAGAGTAACTTCTGCACCTTTTTCAAATGCAGGATCAACAGCTGTATAATCTTCTGGCACGGTAAGAGTAATTCCTCCAACCGCATCGGTTGCTACAACCAGCCCCTCCAGCGTCAGTGAAAAATAAGAATCCACATTCACGCCATACATCAGTTCTGATACCTTCTCAGATGTCAGACGGCAGCTCTCTTCTGCCCCGTCCCCATATGCGTACTGAAGTGCGATCTGCCCATTTTCCGTCATCAGCCTGTTACCTGTCACATCATAAATATCGATTCCCACCATAGAATCTCTGGAAATCTGAATGATCTGTGCCGTCTTCTCTTCTTTGTTAAGGACCAGAAGATTCAGGCTGTCGCTCTGTCCGTTTTCTCCCGGGTTATTACCAAGATCTGCTTTTTCTTCCTTGTCAACACCCATGAACAGAACGGTCTTGATATCCGGGTTGAGTTTGTATTTCTTTCCGTCTTCTTCGATGATTCCGGACTGTGATTCCGTTTCGTCTGCACCCGCTTCTGCCGATGCCTCCTGTTTTTTCTGCGTACCGCTTTTCCCTTTTGTAACCGTATAAACGACACCTGCCAACAGCCCTGCGCAGATAACTGCAAGTATCACGATTACCAGATTTCTATTCTTCATTTGTCAGAACCGCCTCCACAAGAAGTCTATGGTTTGATTCTCCCGTCACACAGGTACTGAGCGACAAGATCCGGTCTTCTGTTCCTACGCTTTCGATATCACTGTAACGGCTTCTCAGGTCTCTGGAATCCTGAAGTGAATCCAGAAAAGCCTGTCTCTGGTCATCCATTACATAATTGAAAGAGTTGATCAGATGACGGTCATCATAAATAACTGCCGCAAAAATCCGGTAAGTCAGAACATGATCTGGTGTATAAATGATCACATTTGGATATTTTTCAATATATCCTTCTTCCAGATAACGATCCAGTGTATGAAACATGGTATCTACACCCTCACCCATCTGATGTCCGTAAATAACCGTATTGAAATCTGTAAAATTCTTACTGTTGCATGCCTGTGTAAAAATAGCACCATCCGCCGCTTCTACCCGTTCCCAGGTATGAGATAGATAATAATTATCATCCTCATTATTCTGGCAAACCGGATAATCAACGGTTGTTCCATCAATCTTAATCCATGCGTAAATGTCCGGATTTTTTTCCTGAAGAGCAGTAAAATCAACCGGTATCTCCGGCTTTGTCTGCTCTCCGTCATCACTATTTGTTTTTGACGGTTTCACATTTTCCGTTGACAGCTTTTTTGCATCATCATACGACTGCTTCGTCTTTGCCGCCGTGGCGTAATACCAAATCAGATAACCTGCACAGCAGACTGCTATCACAAGCAACACCGCAACAATAATCTTTCTTGTCCTGTCTTTCAAATCGATTCCCTCTTTTCTGTCGGAATCGCTGCAAGCATATGAAGTCCAAGATATTTTTTAATATCTTCTTCTGTCTGAATTGTATCATTCATGAGATAACGAAGTACAATAACAGTAGCTGCCACAAACGCAAATGCAAGTCCACCCATTGCAGTATTCTTCTTAGTATTCGGTGAAGAAGGATATTTTGGCACAACAGCTTCTTCAACAACCTTCGGCTTGTCACTGGACATTACATATGCCACTCTCTCAGCTGTCACATCCGCAAGTTCATTTGCAATTTTCTTTGCTTCTTTAGCGTTTGCATTCGAAACAGTAAATCTCAAAATACGGGTATCTGTCTGATTATCTGTCTGAATCATACTTTTTAACTCTTCATATGTATAATCCAGATTTAATTTTTCAATTACTTCTTCGAGAACAGGACGGCTCGTTGCCAAAATCTCAAAGTCTGCTGTAAGCTGCGTACCCATCTGAATATCTGCAAGGGATGTCACACTTGTTGTTTTTGTTAAGATATAAATCATTGAGGAAGCGGAATATTTCGGTGTGATCAGCAGTTTCGTACCACCAAACGCAAGTGTCGCTCCTATGATAAAACACAAAACAATTATCCACAATTTATTCATCAGCAAATGAAAAATTTCTCCGAGATCGATCTCCATCTCATCATCTTTTTGCATTTCTAACTGTTTCAACTCACTCATAGTTTTTTTCCTCTTCTGTTCTTTAATTCCACAATTTTTCCGGATAAACGCCATCCTCTGTCATCTTCCTGAATCCGGCCTGTGCAAGTTCTGTATCTTCTTTATAAGTAATACCGATCCATTTATCGTGTGTTTCCAGAACCTTTACATCCACATTTCCTTCTTTTAAGAGATCTCCTACAATATTTGGAAGAAGATATTCTTTTTTCAAAGGATCTCCTGCTTCATCTTTTAAAAATTCTGCGAATCTCTCATCCAGAACCTGAATGAAATCCGGATAACCAGCCCACATATTCATGGATACATTAGAATCTGGTGTGATCCATTTCTGAACCGCTTCGCTGTCGCAGTGTACCCCGTCAGCCTGGATACTGATTCCAGTCGTCTCATGGATCTGTTCAAGCATTCCATTTTCATCTACCACACATACGCCGCGGGTAACTGTTCCATTTTCACTAACCGTATTCTTCAGAATAAAACCAGCCATTCCCATCTGCATCTTATCTGCTGTCTCTGCGTGCGCAATCAAGTAATCATGGAGAAGCTTAAACGCTTCCTTTCCATAATAATCATCTGCATTGATGATCACAAACGGTTCTTTTACTACATCTTTACAACACAGGACTGCCTGACCAGTTCCCCAAGGTTTGGTACGTCCCTCCGGAACTTCAAAACCAGCTGGAATATCTGCAAGATCCTGATATACATATTCCACCTCGATCTGATCTCCGATACGATTCCCGATTACAGAACGGAATTCTTCTTCAATATCTTTTCTGATAATAAATACAACCTTGTCAAAACCAGCTTCTTTTGCATCATAAATAGAGTAATCCATAATGATCTCCCCATTCGGAGACATCTTGGCGAGCTGCTTGATTCCTGTTCCAAATCTTGAACCGATTCCTGCTGCCATAATAATCAGAGTAGTCTTCATAATAAATTCTCCCTCACTAAAAAACTGTCAATCTACATTATATACACTGTTTTTCTCCGTCAAAACATTAACATTTTAAACGCTTTATTCAAAAATCTTACATAAAAACAGCTATTCATAATTATACTTCAATTTTTTCACAATGTCTACCACCTATTACGAAATTAAGGAACTCCTTCTCTTCCTATCCATAACATTTTGATATGAATATAATTCATTATTGCTATTTTACGTTATCTTTTACTCATGATATGATGAACCCAGTTGAAAAAATAACAAAAATGAACTAGAGAAAGAGAGAGGTACTAAAATGGAAGACAATAAATTATGTCTTGAAAAGCAGCCATTATCTGATGAACTGCTCAACAAAATGAATGCCTACTGGCGTGCTGCCAACTACCTGTCAGCCGGTCAGTTATACCTTCTTGATAATCCGCTTCTGAAAAAGCCATTGACCATGGATCAGATCAAGAAAAAAATCGTCGGACACTGGGGAACCGTACCTGGACAAAACTTCATCTATGTACACTGCAACCGTGTCATCAAACGTTATGATCTGGATATGATTCTTCTTTCCGGTCCAGGACATGGCGGAAACTTCCTGATCGCCAACACTTATCTGGAAGGTTCTTATAGTGAAGTTTATCCGAACATCAGCCAGAATGAGGAAGGCATGAAGAAAATGTTCAAGCAGTTCTCATTCCCATGCGGAGTTCCGAGTCACTGTGCTCCAGAAACACCAGGTTCTATCAATGAGGGTGGAGAACTTGGATATTCAATTGCTCACGGCTTTGGTGCTGTTCTGGACAACCCAGATCTTATCGCTACAGTTGTTGTCGGTGACGGTGAAGCTGAAACAGGGCCGCTTGCTACTTCATGGCAGTCCAACAAATTCCTGAACCCGATCACAGACGGTGCTGTTCTTCCAATCCTTCATCTGAACGGATACAAGATCAGTAACCCGACCATTTTCTCACGTATTTCTCATGAGGAAGTAGAAAACTTCTTCAAGGGCTGCGGATGGAAACCTTACTTCGTAGAAGGTGATGATCCGATGACTATGCACAGAAAAATGGCTGAGACTATGGATGCCTGCATCGAAGAAATCAAAGCAATCCAGAAAAATGCCCGTGAAAACAATGATCCTACCCGTCCGTTCTGGCCAATGATCGTTCTTCGTACTCCAAAGGGATGGACAGGACCAAAGGTTGTTGACGGACTCCAGATTGAAGGATCTTTCCGTGCACATCAGGTACCGCTTTCTATGGAATCACCAGAACATCTTGACCTTCTGAAAGAATGGTTGGAAAGCTACCATGCAGAAGAACTCTTTGATGAAAAAGGACGTCTGATTCCGGAACTTGCAGAACTTGCTCCAAAGGGAGATGCCCGTCTTGGTGCAAACCCGCATGCAAATGGCGGACTTCTTCTGAAAGACCTTCGTCTTCCGGATTTCCGCTCATACGGAATCGAAGTAGAACCTGGCAAGACAAAAGCACAGGATATGATCGAACTTGGCGGATACATCCGCGACATCTTCAAATTAAATGAAGACAGTAAGAACTTCCGTATCTTCGGACCAGATGAAAGTATGTCCAACCGTCTGTACAAAGTATTTGAAGAACAGAAACGTGACTGGCAGGCAGACTTGCTTGACACTGATGACTGCCTTGCAAGAGACGGACGTATCATGGACGGTATGTTAAGTGAACATATGTGTGAAGGATGGCTGGAAGGATATCTTCTGACAGGACGTCATGGATTCTTTGCAAGCTATGAAGCATTCATCCGTATCGTTGACTCTATGGCAGCACAGCATGCAAAATGGCTGAAGGTCTGCAACCAGCTTTCATGGAGACAGCCGATTGCTTCGCTGAACTTTATCCTGACATCTAATGTATGGCAACAGGATCATAACGGATTTACACATCAGGATCCAGGATTTCTGGATCACATTGCCAATAAAAAGGCAGACGTTGTCCGCATGTATTTACCACCGGATACAAACTGCTTACTCTCATGCTTCGACCACTGCATCAAGAGTAAGAACTATGTCAATGCAATCGTAGCGTCTAAACATCCAAGCTGCCAGTGGCTGACTATGGAACAGGCTGTAAAGCATTGTACACAGGGTATCGGTATCTGGGAATGGGCAAGTAATGACTGCGGTGAAGAACCAGATGTTGTTATGGCTTGCTGCGGTGACACTCCTACTCTTGAAGTTATGGCTGCTGTTACTATCCTTCGTGATGAAATGCCAGAGCTCAAGATCCGCGTTGTCAATGTAGTTGACCTGTTCAAACTGGAATCAGACCACAAACATCCACACGGATTAAGTGATGCAGAATACGATGCAATCTTCACAAAAGATAAACCGGTTATCTTTGCATTCCACGGATATCCGACACTGATTCATGAGCTGACATACGAACGTCACAACCACAATATTTCTGTTCATGGATATCAGGAAGAAGGTACGATCACTACTCCATTTGACATGCGTGTACAGAACCAGATTGACCGTTTCAACCTTGTAAAAGATGCAATCATGCATCTGCCACAGCTTGGCAATAAGGGATCATTCCTGATTCAGAAGATGAACGACAAACTGGTTGAGCACAAGCAGTACATCGCTGAATATGGACAGGATCTGGAAGAAATCAGAAACTGGGAATGGCATAAATAATATCAATCGTTTTCTAATCCAAAATTCTACTTTATAACTTTATACTTACAAATATAAAAATGCTCCGGAATTATGATCCACACATAAAAAATTCCGGGGCATTCTCCTTATATTTTTCTTTGCAGATACACATCCCGGCTACAAAGGATACCGATTTGCACAATCCACTTTGAAAATCTATTTCTTCTTTAGTTCTTCTGACTGCTCAGAAACTTCTGAAACTCCTTCGATGCAATACTCTGAGGATACTCAGTATCATAGATCAGAATAATATTTCTGGTCGGAAGCTTCTCTTCCACTTCGATTTCAAATACATTTTCTGCCTTCTTCTCTTCTTCGGCAAATTCTTCCGGGACAAATCCAATTCCAAGATTGTGACGGACTGCCGGCAAGATCAGGTCTGTCGTCGCAAGCTCCATATCCGGCAAAAACTGCAGACCATGATCTGCAAAATAATTATTCAGGAATTTTCTGGTCAGTGCCTCCGAAGTCAGGCTGATCCAGGGATAAGTCGAAAGCTCCTCCAATGAAATCTTTCTTCCTTTTAATTCTATGTAACGACTGCCGCCGATCAGCACCTCATGGTATTCCCGCAGTTTCTTCATCCTGAGCGGCTTATTTACCTGCAGATCCGTTGACACAAATGCAAGGTCTACCTTTCCTTCTTTTACCGCGTTGACCGAGTCCATGGTACTGTTATTTAAGATTTTGAAATGTACGTTCGGATAAATGCTGTTGAACTCTCCCATTGCCCGGAACAGGAAGCAGTGCAAGGCTGTCTCAGTCGCACTGATATAGATTGTCCCGTTCTCCAGACTGATCAGATTGCTCAGATCATTTTCCCCTTTAAAAAACTGGGCGCACCCTGCCGATACATAGCTGTAAAAGGTTCTTCCCTCCGGTGTCAGCTTCATACCAGATTTGCTTCTGGTAAATAACCGGCATCCCAGTTCATTTTCCAGGTTGTGTATCGTTCTCGTCACCGCCGGCTGGCTCGTCTTCAGAACGCTGGATGCCTTTGTAAGGTTCTCATACTTCGCCACATAATAAAAAACTTTATAATATTCAAAATTAGAATTCATGTGTCTCTCCTTTGTTGTCTTATCCTGTCAGTTTTTCATCTGCCGTAAGTATAGCATGCTTTTTTAGTTCTTACAATTGGAATCATAGCTTACTGAACATTCGGTGCGGATCCGGTCAAGTCATCATCGATTTTTCTACCAGAGAAACCAGTCTGGAGGTACTCTCCCTCGCAGTGAAACACCAAAAAGCCCTGGTATGCGGCACAACCGGATTTTCACCAGAAGAAATGCAGCAATTCCAGAACGCTGCTACATTGATTCCAATGCTCTATGCAGCAAATACTTCCAAGCTGGTCAAATATAATGAACAAGCTTCTGAAACTGGTCACTTCCACACTAAAAAAGAACTGGCGACACTTTTTATCGTGCCGCCAGTTCCTTATATTGCCAGAACATGCTGTAGTCCGAACGGAATCGCCTTTTTTACCGGCACTCTTCCATTCAGACAGTAAATATTTTCCTCACTCACTGCTTTTGTATTTTTCTCTTTATCCATTTTCCTTTTCCCTCATTCTCTTTTTTTATTCTGTCCTAAGCGCTGTCACCGGATCGCTCTTTGCTGCTTTCCTTGACGGAATGATTCCACCGAGCAGGGTAAGCCCGATACTCAAAAGAATCAGCACAATTGCCGGAAGCACTGGTAAAAATGCATTGATTTTGTTATTATCTGCCACCGCATGAATGATCATATTTCCAGGGATCAGAAGCAGCAGTGACAGTCCGATTCCGATCAGTCCGGCACACAGACCAATGATAACGGTTTCTGCATTAAATACCTGCGATACATTTCTCTTAGATGCCCCGATCGCGCGCAGGATTCCAATCTCCTTCTTCCGTTCCAGTACACTGATGTAGGTGATAACCCCGATCATAATTGAAGATACTACAAGGGAAATCGCCACAAACGCAATCAGCACATAGCTGATGATATCCACGATATTTGTCACGGAAGACATCAGTGTTCCGACTATATCGGTATAAGTGATGATCTGTTCCTCTTTTCCTTCTTTTTCCATCCGGCTATTATAAGAATCCAGGATTTTCACCACTTTTTCCTTGCTCTCAAAATCCATCGGATATATGGAAATCTGACTCGGGTTCGCAAAATCCACGTATCCAAGCTTCTGCAGATTATTGTCATAGGAAGCAGTCGCGCTCATTGTCATGGATGTCATCAGCTCTTTCAAATCATCTTCTGTCATATTCATCTGAAATGCCTTTGCAAATGCATCGGTATCAATCTTCATCGAACTTCCAAGCATGTTCTGCAGCTGGGCTCCCACATTTCCCATGGCAGCCTGCATGGCGTTCCCGATTTCTCCTGTGATCTGAGTGACGATCTGATTCATTGCCGAAGTGATCTGAGTCTCAAGCATATCCGAAATTGCTCCGGTATAAGTTCCCATTGCCTTTGCCATGTAACTTCCCATTGTCGCACTTAACTGGCTCTCCAGCTGATCCATATCGATCACCTCGGAAAGCCCGTTCATCAGACGCTGTTTTCCATCTGCTGTAGCAAGGTAGTTCAGAAAATAATCTCCCATTTTGGTCGGATCTGCTTTTCCATTCGCCGCAGCATATGCCGGATAACTACTCGCCAGTTCTTTTGTCAGTTTTTTCAGCTGGTCAGAAGTAATATTTATCACCGTATCTCCAAAAATCTCCTGCTGCCAGGCATTCATAATCTCTTTTGCTTCCTCGGTCTGTAAATACTCCGCCAAGTATTCTCCAAATTTATCCGGATCTGTATATCCTTTTCCCGCAGCATACTTTTGATATCCTTCCATCACACGCTGTACAAGCTCCTGCATCTGATCAATTGTAATCTTAAACCCACCGGTGCTCTCAATGATCTCCTGCAGATTATCTTTCAGGATCTTCTGCGCTTCATCCGTCATCAGGTAATCCATAAAATCTCTCGCCAGATTTGAATAATCTGCTTCCGGATGGAATTTCACATACTCCTGATAACCTTCCATAACACTCTCAGACAACTTCTGCATTCCACCCGGTTTTACGGTAAGATCCAGGCTTCCGATCATATCGCCAAGATTCATCTGTGGCATACCGGACACGTCAAGACTGATCTGATCCAGATTTATCATCCCGGACAGATCCAGAGAATCCCCACCCATCCGGAATGCATTTTCCAGATTCAGGAAATCTGCTGACAACATATCACCGGAAAATCCACTGTCGTCTAAAACAAATGCTTTCTGAAGTGCATCCTCATCTACCGTAAACAGACTGTTCGCATCCAGTCCGTTCTTCTCTTCTGTGGTTCCGAACTGTTCTCCGGTAAATACATTCTTGGATGGATTCTCCAGCTGATCTTTTACAATCTCGCTTTTCGTAGCCTCTTTCGCAACATGCTCGGCAAGACTCTGTGGATAACCGATCCCCGGTGTCAGAGCAGAGGCATTTGCATCCTCTGATGCCTGCACGATTCCGACGATTTTCAAATCTTCGCCCTGGTCCACCAGTTTCTTTATATATTCCTTATTATCGGATTTATCCTTCCAGATCTTATACTGGCTGTCATATTCATAGCATTCAGATACATTGACCAATTTGAACGTCTTGTCTAAAATATCCTCGTATGTGTAATTTCCAATATCTGCCGGTGTATTGACATCTTCTTCATTGATAAACTCCTGGATCATCTCATCCAGTTCCAACTGATCCCGAAGCCCCAGGGTATAGAGAAGAAAATCACTGATTCCACCATCCGAAGTCAGCACCAGCACACATTCATTATAATTCTGCGGCCAGCGTCCTGCCTTCACATCATACTGGTTTTCATAAAGACTTTCTGTCTTCGGCATCTCAAAAAACACATTGGTGCTCATCATTGATGACATCAGGCTGCTGGTGCTTGCACCGGAACCGATCCCCAGTGACTCAAAGGATTTATCCGGATTCACCTGACGGACAGAACCGTCTTTATTCTGCCGAAAAATCTGCGGTGAAATGCTATAGTAATACTCCACTGCACTGGTATAATCTTCGATTCCGCTTTTACCGCTGTCCAGATATTTTTTTAAGGATTTCAGATCGTTGGAATCCATCGTGGAAAACATATTGGTCATCATCTGCATAACCTTGACTTCCCCGTCTTTTTTTGTCTCCTTCTTATCCGAACTGCCCGAACCACTGTCCATATTGCCTACCATCATCGATGTCATATCAAATCCGGTACTCTGGATCTGAAGCGGATACTCGGAAAGAGTCTCTTCTTCAATTGACTTGATGTAGGCATTGACTCCGTTGGAAAGTGCCAGTATCAGTGCAATCCCGATAATTCCAATAGAACCGGCAAAAGATGTCAGAAGAGTCCTTGCTTTCTTCGTCTTTAAGTTATTAAAGCTCAGGGAAAGAGCCGTCAGAAATGACATGGAAGCTTTCCCCATATTCTTATGCTCCGGCTCCTTCATGACCGCTTCATTGACATAAAATTCGTCCGTATCCGAACGGATCTTTCCGTCCTTGAGCGTTACGATACGGGTCGCATATTCTTCAGCAAGCTCTGGGTTATGTGTAACCATTACAACAAGCCGGTCTTTTGCCACTTCTTTTAAAAGTTCCATAACCTGCACACTGGTCGCCGTATCCAGCGCTCCTGTCGGTTCATCAGCAAGCAGGATATCCGGATCATTGACCAGCGCACGGGCGATTGCCACCCTCTGCATCTGTCCGCCTGACATCTGGCTCGGTTTTTTATGCAACTGCTCCCCAAGACCAACTTTTTTCAGAGCCTCAATCGCTCTCTTTTTCCGTTCTTCCTTCCCGATCCCAGAAATAGTCAGTGCCAGCTCCACATTGGCAAGCACCGTCTGATGTGGAATCAGATTATAACTCTGAAATACAAAACCAATTGTATGATTCCGATAGGAATCCCAGTCTCTGTCTTTATATTTTTTCGTAGAAATCCCGTTGATGATCAGATCACCACTATCGTACCGATCCAGTCCACCGATGATGTTAAGAAACGTCGTCTTTCCCGAACCACTCGGTCCCAGGATCGCAACAAATTCATTGTCCCTGAAATTCAGGCTTACATCATCCAGTGCCTTCTGTACCAGCGTACCTGTACGGTATTCTTTGCAGATATGTTGAATTTGAAGCATAAAAATTCTCCTTTTAAGTTGTAACTCATGAAACGCGTATGTTTCATTGTACACCCTTAAAAGGAGAAAATCATGTCTTTTAGAAAAATTTTATTCTTTATTTTCTGAGAAGTTCTTTTCCCGAAATACCTGGCTCTGTCATATTGACCGGATTCAGAACGGTTTCCATCTCTTTTTCACTTAAAAGACCTTCTCTGAGAATCAGATTACGGATGGATTCCCCGGTCTTCATTGCTTTTTTCGCAATCTCCGCTGCTTTCTCATAGCCTACATGCGGACAGATTGCAGTAATTACGCCGATGCTGTTCTCTACCAGCTGACGACATCTCTCTTCATTGGCTGTGATTCCTGTCACACAGTTGTCAATAAAAGTCTGCACTGCATATGCAAGTGTATCAATCGACTGGAACAGACAGTAGAATACGATCGGTTCAAACGCATTCAGTTCCAGCTGTCCACCCTCTGCTGCCATCGTGATCGTCACATCATTTCCAATGATGTTAAATGCGACCTGGTTCACTACTTCCGGGATGACCGGATTCACTTTTCCCGGCATGATCGAAGAACCATTCTGCTTTGCCGGAAGGTTAATCTCACCAAATCCGGCTCTTGGTCCGGATGACATCAGACGCAGGTCATTTGCAATCTTGGAAAGTGTGACTGCACACGCTTTCACTGCACCAGATACTGCCACAAACGGATCCAGGTTCTGGGTTGCATCGATCAGATCAAAAGCCTGGACAAACTGAATATCAGATATTTTTGAAAGATTCGGAACAATGCGGCTTACATAGGCTTCATCTGCATTGATTCCGGTTCCGACTGCCGTTCCACCCATGTTGACGGTACGCATCTCGTCCATCGCATTATCCATACGGTGGATATCACGCATGATGGCATCGGAATATGCCTGAAATTCCTGACCCAAACGGATTGGAACTGCATCCTGCATTTGGGTGCGTCCCATTTTGATCACATGGTCAAATTCCTCTGCCTTTTTGCAGAGCGCTCCATGAAGTCTGAGCAGTTCTTTTTTCAGATTCTGAAGAAGTCTGAGTGAAGTCATCTTGCCAGCTGTCGGAATAACATCATTTGTGGACTGTCCGCAGTTTACATCATCATTCGGATTTACTGCTGAATAATCTCCCTTTTTCCCGCCAAGAATCTCAATCGCACGGTTGGCAATGACTTCGTTTGCATTCATATTTAGAGAAGTACCCGCACCTCCCTGGATCGGATCTACGATAAAGTACTCATGCAATTTTCCTGTAAGGATTTCATCACATGCCTGTACGATTGCTTTTGCCTTTTTCTTTTCCAGAATCCCACTCTCGCAGTTGGTGATCGCAGATGCTTTCTTTATGTACGCAAGACTGTTGATGATCTCCGGATGCATATTCAGCCCGGTAATACGGAAATTCTCCGCAGCACGCAATGACTGTACCCCGTAATATACATCTCCCGGAATATCTTTTGCCCCTATTGAATCCTGTTCTACACGATAACCTGTCTTGTTTTCTTTTCCATTTTCCATCTCAAAATCCCTCGATTTTCCATTTTTCTCTGGCGTATTGCCTTTGTTGTTTTCATTATAGCTCTGTGTTACAATATAATCTAATACATATATTTTTATAGTAACTATAATTTTAAAACTATGTCAAAGGAGAATACCTATGTTTCAGGGAATGGAATATGTCTATGAAGTTTATCTGGAAAAAAGCTTTTCCAAGGCGGCTGAGAAGTTATTTATCTCACAGCCTTCACTCAGTGCCAACGTAAAGCGTGTCGAGCATCACATCGGATATCCGATCTTTGACCGGAGTACCAAACCACTTTCCCTTACCGAATGTGGGGTACAGTATATCAAAGCGGTAGAAAAAATAAAAAGTATCCAGAATGAATTTGAAGGATTTGCAAACGACTGGGGCGACCTAAAAAAAGGAACACTCACCCTCGGAGGAAGCAACTTGTTTTCCTCCTGGATCCTGCCTCCGCTGATCGCGGATTTTGCCCGCAGATATCCTCTAATCCAGATCAGCCTGATTGAAGAAACCACTGCCAATCTTGCCCGTATGCTGCGACACGGGCAGCTGGATCTGATGCTGGACAGCAGTGTTCTGGATGCCACCATCTACGGCTGCCGTAAATTTCAGGAAGAGCACCTGATCCTTGCTGTTCCGGGAGCATTCCCGATCAATAATACGCTGCGCTCCTATCAGCTTCCTGTAGAAGATATCCTGAGCAAAAAATTTCTGGAAGAATCCTGTCCTCCCGTTCCTCTGACACGCTTTAAAAGTGAGCCTTTTATTATGCTGAAACCGGAAAACGACACTGGAAAACGTGCCCGTATGATCTGCCGGAACAATCTCTTTGAACCAAATATCATCCTGGAAATGGATCAGCAGATGACTTCTTACAACATCACCTGCTCCGGCATGGGGATCTCTTTTATCGGAGATATCATGCTCTCAAAAGTACCTCTTACCTCTGATGTGGTGTACTATAAGCTTCCTGCAGGCGAAAGCAGCCGTGACATCCGGTTCTACTGGAAAAATGGTCGCTACCAGACAAGGGCAATGGAAGAATTTTTAAAAATGGCGTGCCAGTAAGGCACGCCACTTTCCTGCAGAACAGATACTATCTATTTGTCTGCAATCTTGGATCCGACAAATAATTCTTCTCTACATAAACCTACTCACTTCTCAGTGCATCGATTGGATTCATGTTCGCCGCCTTCACCGACGGAAGGAGTCCGAAAATAATTCCGATCAGTGTGGAAAATACTACTCCGACCAGAATGGACACTCCGCTGATTGCCACCGGAACTGCCGAGACTGCGGAAATAATATAGGCAAGCGCAATCCCTCCTGCCACACCGATCAGACCTCCGAGAAGGGTAAGTACTGCCGCTTCCGTCAGAAACTGCGTCAGGATTCTTCTTTTTCTTGCCCCCAGTGCCTTTTTCAGACCGATTTCTCTCGTTCTTTCTGTCACAGACACCAGCATAATATTCATAACACCGATCCCGCCAACCAGAAGTGAAATGCTTGCAATCCAGAGCAGCTGCTGGTTCGTCGAGCTGCTGATCTCCTGGATCTGGTTCGCCTGTTCCAGAAGATCTTCCCCTTTATACTTTATCGTCTCATCAGACACGGTCAGGTAACTGTTCAGGATATCTGCCGCCTTTTCTCCTGCCGCAGTCATCTCATCTGTGCTTGTCGCGCGGACAACCAGATTCTGCGGTTCATCGTACTGATAAATAATCGGCCACAGTGTATCCGGAATACAGATCGTTCCGCTTCCATCCGTGGATACATAACGGTAATAGTCTTCCATCGAATTGATCACCGGCTGTGAATTTTCTTTTCTCGCCATCATACCGATCACCGTAAATGGCTCCCCTTTAACCTCAATAATCTTTCCAATCACATTTCCATCCGGAAATAGAGCTGTGGCTGTCGTTTTATCAAGCAGCACAACTTTTCGGTTTGCAGTAAAATCTTTTTCGGAAAAGCCACGCCCTTTTGTGATCTGAAATCCATAGGCATCCAGATAATTGGAATCTATTCCAAAAATATTACAGCTTGCCAGCTTCTGACTGCCTGCATATACAGCATCATATTCATTCCGTCTGTGATAAAGGGCTGCACTTTCCACCTCATCCAGTGCCTGGATCTCACCAAGTACCTGATCTGAAATCTCCGGTATTCCATCCGGAACCTCCTGATAAGACAGATCCAGTGTCCAGTCTCCCTGATAAAGCTGGATATTGACCGCATTATTTCCCGCGCCAACCAGATTTTTCTTGATCTGCTCATTGGTTCCTTTGATCGTTGAAACAATTGCAATGATCGATCCGATTCCGATAATAATACCAAGCATCGTCAGCGCAGACCGCAGCTTATGACTCCAGATTCCCTGAAATGCCAGCCTGATATCTTCAAGCATCTCCTCACCCCCTCATTAATTATAATCATACAATGACTCCACTGTCTTTGTCTTCGCACCCTCTTTTACATTTCTTCCATACGGAAATGCAATCTCATCCTCCATGGTAAGTCCGGAAACGATTTCAATGGAACCGTACATATTTTTTCCAACCTCTACATACTGCTTCTCCAGCCTTCCATGTTTTCCTTTCTTGTATACATAGGAGCGGTTTCCGCCTTCTCTTATGAACATCTGTTCCAGGTAAATCGAATTCCCACTGTCACCCGAAAGTCCGTCTACGGAAATACTGACACCCTCACCAGATGAAAGGTCTGCATCTTTCTCAACCACTGCAGTAAACGGATAGTAGGACATATTAGGATTCTCGCTGCTCTTCATACTTTCAACCGGTGAATTACCGATGCTGGTGATCGTTGCCTCATAAGAGTTCCCCGTATTCCAGGAAGTCACCATCACAGTCATACCCTCTTTTAATTTATCATAGCTGCTTTCGGCAATCCCTCCGATTACATAACAACCATTTTTTCCGGTCACAGATATAACCGGTTTATTCTCCAGCTTTGCCTCTTCTTCGTCAAGTACAGCTTTTACCGTTCCCTCTACTGTACTCTTTACAACACCATTATTTACTTTTTTATCCAGCTTTTTCAATTCCAATTGTGCTGTTCGCTTTTCCAGATCCAGGTCCTTGATCTTCTGTTCTTTTTCCTGGATTTGCTTTGCCTGCTCTTCCCTGGTCATTCCATCTGCCTCTCCCGGATCCGGCTCCTCATATCCACCAGGATTATCCGGTTCATCCGGAATTTTCGGCTCTTCCGGTGTCTCCGGCTGTTCCGGATTTTCAGGCTTTATCACCTGTCCGGTCTTTCCGTCCAGCGTCCAGGAGTATAAAAGAAGCGTCGGTTCCTTCTCCTGATCCACTACATCAAAGATACAGACTGCCCTCTCTTCCAGCATTTTCAGCATGAACTCCGCATTTACCGTTGCTCCCGGCGCACAAAGATAGCGATACGGCTTTTCTTTTGTTCCATCTCCATCTTCATTATAAGGAGCAGCGTCCTTTGTAATCTCTTTATAAATGATCTTATCCTTCAGTTCTTCCGGAAACGGTTTCCCGATTGATGGTTTTTCCGGTCCTTCCGGATTTTCTGGTGTCTCCGGCTGCTCAGGATTTTCGGAAGTATCCGGATTTTCCCCTTCATTTTTCTTTGCATCCGCAGTCCGTATTATTCCAGGTCTGGTTCCTTTTGCAGTCATTTTCCGCAGCTCATCCTGGCTTCTTTCAACAGACGAAACAATCTTTGCATTTTTCAGCTGCTCTAATTCTGCCTTTTGATTCTGAATATTCAGTTCAATCCCCTGAATCTCCATCTGCTTCATTTCCTGCTCAAGTCCTGCAAGCGTAGTATCATAGGCAACCAGACGATCGCCGATCTTCACCGTATCCCCTGATTTGACATAAATCTCCTTGATCGTAAGGGTATCATCATGGTAAATGTCCTGGCTCGCACCTGCCTGCACCTTCGCATAATCATAAATATCCGATTCTGAATACCATCCACCATTACTCATACTGGCTACCGGTGCTACCTTGACCGCTTTTTCACTTTTTTTCATTGCAAATAAAGTGCCGCCTCCAATGAAACATACACAGACAACCAAAGCAATCCCGATCTGAAGAATTTTTTTCTTATTTCTTTTTTGAAAAGTCATCCTTTATTCCCCCTCTTCCATGCCTCCTGCCTGTACATTTTCGTTCTTCTGAACGGCTGCTCCTTCTTTACATTCTCCATCCGGCCAGACAATGTAATCCGTCTCTTTCAGTCCTTCTGTAATTTCCCATGTATCCTGCTCCTCATCATAAGCACCAAGCTTTACAGTTCTCTTTTCCAGTCTGTCCTTTTTATTTGCTACCCAGACGTAAGGCTCTTTCCCGTCTGCATCTACAATATAAGCAGTCATCAGATGTAATCCCTCTGTATTTACTCCGGTTCCAGGCTCGATATATACATGCTGTCCCAGCATCAGACCATCACTGGTTTCAAGCGTTACATAAAATGGATACTTAGTTGCCCGGGCAGAAGAATCCGAACCGGAATACATCTCGCTTTGTGAACTGCTCTCCGGTTTTTCTGTGTCAATCACATCCACAGATCCCTTCCAGATTTCCTCCTGGTTATTCCTTGCCCGCACCGTCACATCCATTCCCGGCTGAAGCTCACCGATATTCTGTTCACTGATTTTTCCCTTAATTCGGTATTTTCCGGTAGAAAGAATGCTCATAAATGCCTGCTTTTCTCCACTGTAATCATCATAACCAGGATCCGGATTGATCTCCTGGATAATTCCTGCAATCGTGGATGTCACCGTGGATGATTCCAGACTCTTCTTCGTCCGGTTCACTTCCAGTTCTTTTACTTTATAATTATATTCTTCCTGTTTTACATTCGTCTGCAGCTCCTGGATCTGCGTTGTATAAGAAAGCTGCTCACCTGCCGGTGCATTCTTTTTCTCTGTCGTTAAGGCCGCAATCTGTGAATTCAGATTGGAAATACTGTTTCCTATCTTTTCCAGCTCCAGATTTCCCTGCTCCAGTGTCATTGCAAGCTCCTCTGTATCATATTCAAAGAGTTTCGTCCCAGGCTCCACTTCCTGCCCTTTTTCCACGAAAATCTCTTTCACTTTCTGTCCTTCTGAAAGTGAGATTTTCAAAGTATCCTGCGCCTCCACAACGCCTGCAAAGCGGTTCACGGTTCCGCTTCCGTTTCCGGTGATCACGCTGACTTTATCCGCGTAGTAGATGTTCTTCGCGGAATCCTTTCCCCCTCCTGAAACCATGTGCAGGATTGCGGCAATCAGAGCGACTGCAAAAATAAGGCATCCAATAAAAATCACCTTTTTCTTCCCCATCAGATTGTCTTTGAAATTCCCATTTACATTCATTTTCATTCCCTCCTCATCATTCTACTTTTAAGGTGTAAAAGTTTGTTGAAGTTAGTCCGACAAAGTGTATATAGAAAGTGCTGCGGCTTTCCTTCGGCAAACCATTCCGAGGAACCTCTGAAAGCGGGAATCGTGTTCAGCAAAGGCTTCCACGATTCCTGAGTTTCCTCTCCATTGCCTCAATAAGGAAGCCGCAGCACTTTCCAGATCCAATTTGTCCCTCTAAGTTATCGCACTATACCCTCACCACATAACTTAAGTTCCAATGTCCAATTATAGTTTCAGTATACTGGAAAACAGTTGGAAATACTATTTAGATTTTCTTAAATTTTCGTTCATTTCTGTGTCATATAATCTTTTGACTGAACTCTCGTTCTTTTATTTCTACATAAATAATCTCCCCACAACAATCGCTCCGTAACTTTGTCCATAACCTTCAACTCTTCACCGCATATATCCCATCTGTTCTGTGGAGATATTTAGTAGTGTTGCCAGTTTTGCTCTGTCCGGCTCTGCCTGATTAAGCATCACGATATACTCACTGTTGGAAATCATCGTACTTGCAAGAACAGAATCTAACAAATTAAAACAGGCAATCTTCGCCTACTTATTTTAGAAGAATGAGGCGAAGTTTCACACGCCAGTTGGGAAATTGAAATTCCCCAACTCACTCCCCAACTTTTACCCAATTCCATGCATAAATAGCGGTAATTTTCGATAAGTCAAAATTTATTCCTCAACACTAAAAAAGGTCCACCGGACCTTTTTGTCGCATGCTTGGCAACGCAAAAAAACCTTGAATCATCCCATTTTCATAGGAAATTCAAGGTTTTTCGTTGATTTACATGATAATAATACGGTTCAAATTCTTATGCGAACTGTAAGATTATGCGTTCATCTGTTTTGCGACTTTTGGATTACATTCCAGCCTGATTTGTGAACTTTGAAATTATATTCCTGCCTGTATTGCTACCTATATATAATACAACTATGTATTTATCACCACTTTCAAGGAATTTCTCTTTCTAGCTTATTGACGATTTCCGGTGTTCCCCAAATTTTTAAGTTGGGGAATATTTTTGAGCATTTGTTGCTTGATTTCAATTTCATTTTTTATCATTTGGGGAATCCTTTTTATAAAGTTGGGGAATATTTTCGTTCCCCAACTTCAATTCATAGCATCATTTTTCAATCTCTATTTCTAAAGAAATCCTCATATTCCTTTTTTACCCTTCTATTTTCAGGAAACATATCTCTTTCCACCAATAACTGTGACGCTCTCCAATCTTCTTCACTTCTCATAGATTCAAAACTTTTTCTAACTGCTTTAACATCTCTACCATGTATAAGACTGTTAACCAACATATCGTCCTGTCGTAAAGCACTTCTAGATAATAAATGCCAATATCCCATTGATATATTACTTGAAGCTGTTACTCTTTTTAATTTATATTTATTTTTCCCAGGCTTAAGCATTTTAAAATTAAATTCCTTTTGTAACAAGTCAACGTACTTTGTTCTCATTTCCTTTATACTATTATTTTTCCAAAATACTATATATATAATAGCACTTCCAAATCTTAGACACAATGTAGCCTCGGAACCAGAAATTATGACTCTATTATAATCTAACGGCAAATCATACATCATAGACAAGCCTAATGCTGTTCCAATAAGTCTAGGCTCCTCAACTATTTCTAAGGGTTTATATTCATAACATCGTTCTGGTAATGGTGTTGTATTGACATGTACACCCATAAAAACATTAAAAGCATCAGGCATTTCTTTATCTTCCAATATGCATTCAATATATTTCGTTATAAAAGAACAATCCATTTTTCGACTTCTCATATAGTTATATGTAATTTTTATTATCCACTTGACAAAAATACTATAATCTATTTCTTTTTCTATCTCTGAGTCTTTCAAATTATAATCTATTTCTTCTAAAAATTGTTCTTTTATCAATTTTCCACCATATTGATCTAACCCAGACAAAATGCCATTATTACATTCACTACATACATCTGCAATTGTTAAACCAAAATTATCTTTAAATGTTCTCTCCGGGGTGAACGAAACATCCTGTTCTGGAAAAAGCTCTAACAAAACCTGTGGGAAAATATGTTCTGCTGATCTTTTTCGATTTGAATCAAATTCTTTTTTGCAGTAGGCACATTCTTTCTTTTTCAAATAACGCCCTCTTTTCTCCAATATATTTTTTCTCTTATTATAACCATATTTTCTTTCTATTTCTAGTAAACTATACATATTTATAATTTTATAATCAACAGTGGCTCATAGCCGAAATTCTAGCTCTTCGAATTTCTTCATTATAATATTCTTCCGGTGTCTGTGTCTTCGCCACTCCAAATTTCTTAATTTCTTCTTCCATCATATTATCCAAGACATGTGTATAAATGTTTAATGTGATGCTGATACTCGAATGTCCAATCAACCTCTGGACAACCTTCGGTTCCATTTTCTTTTCAAAGCATCTTGTAGCAAACGTATGTCGTAAACTATGTGGGTGGAAATCCCTGATCTCTCTGGGTTCTCTATTTTCTTGTACTGCCAGAACTCCTTCTTTTTCTCTCATTCTCTTTAAAGCCTTTTTTATTTCTTTCTCTACAACATATCTGACGCAGGGACTTCCCATACCTGTTGTAAATACCAAATCTTTTAAATCATCCGTACTTCTCCAGCGACTGCCCAGTTCCTCTTTTAGCTTATTCTGTTTTTTCTTCTGAGCTTTTAATATTTCTTCCATTTCTCCTAAAAACGGAATCTCTCTGATTGAATTTACCGTTTTAGGAGTTACAAGCATCATTCTCTTTTCTCCATTATAATAACTACAACTCAAGGAACGTCTGACGTGAACTACTTTCTTTTTTAAATCTATATCGCTCCATTTCATTCCACCAAGTTCTCCAACTCGGACACCTGTAAGACACATGAAATAAAACATTTCTTTATACCAGCTATCCTCCATCTCACTCAGGAAATTGTCCTGTTCTTCCTGGGTTAATGCAATTTCTTCTTTTGATTGTTTAAATGTCCATGGTACTTCTACAATCAAACATGGATTTACTTTAATCAATTGGTTTCCTAATGCAAAATCTAAGCATTCTCTTAAACGCCCCAATGCTTCTCGCATTGCACTGTGCGATACATGATTCTGTTCCATCGTACAGTGTTCTTTCTATTTCTATACAATTCTGTATTTCTTCATTACTTTTAAATGAAATATAATATTTTCCATTCTTCTCACAGATTTCATATGGATTGTATTTATCTTTTCTTCTTTTTGGCCTTCTGCTTTCCATGTCCTTTCCTCCGATCTGAATTTTTAGTTCAGACCAATGGTGGAGCACGAATACAAAAATTATTCTTGGTCCGTAATTGTTCATTCCAAACAATTAGATAGTAAAAAACGCTCTGATAGACATAAATCTTCAGAACGTTCTCATAATTTAATATTAAATTTTTATCGCATACTTTAAATATTAAATATAACTCATGCTTTCTTACATAAACAGTCACATATACTAAAGCGTAATCTATGTATCACCTCTTTCCACGCATCTTGTAAGATTGAATATGAGCACTACCAAAAGTCTTTCATTAATTAAAACCCATTTTCTCTCTAACTTACTCAAAGAAAAACGCACACAAAAAAAACTTTGAATACTACGTTTTTTTATATGTTGTATTCAAAGTTTTTTTCAAAAGGAGTTATTTCATATTTATTTTAATATATTATTATTTCATCCAAAACACTAATCATTAACTATACTCCCTCTCTTCGTTATTCATCAATGAGATAACACAAATATTTTACCGTATATCAACGTATACCAAAAACTAGCTTTGAAATTTCAATAAAGTGTCTTTTAATTTACCGCTTTATGCTACAAATCACTAATTTTCCCAAGAAACATTGACACCGTTATCCCAATTAACCCATATGCTATTACTGAACAATACATTAACTTATTTTTTAAAAGAAATAACATATTTATCAAATTTATAATAATTATTCTTTTTTCTATTTTCTTTTTGAAATACGCAAGCTCCTCTTCATCTAATACACCAATTGGCTTTGTATACAAAATATAAACTGAAAATATTGTGTCAATAGCCATGCTTACTCTGCATGATAAAATTTTTGATTTAGAAAGTAATAATATGGTAATAATTACTATATTAGAACATATATAGCACTGATAAAACTTTTTTAAATGAATGCCTCCACTATATGATCTAAGCAATAAAAATATTCCCAAAAGCATAATGCATTCCCAAAACATATTTAAGAAATATGCAATTGTAATACATGATACACTGCAAATTAAAACTTCCAGTATTGTTTGAAATCCATATTTAAGTATGACATACTCATCTTTCCCATTATATTTTTCGCTATTTTTTATTACAAAACAAGCAAGTATATCAGCCATTTTATTTATCAAAATCTTCTCAGCCTTCTTAATTCGTCAGGTTTTTCTTCTTGATGATAAATAAATACACAATTCTGATTAGCTATTGTAACACTCATAACCATTGCACATATTGCCAATATTTTTGATATGTTCTTTTTCATTTTGTTTTTCATTGCTCTTCCTCCATAAGTTTGCAATTAATTTTCCAATCTGGTTATTATTATAAGTTTTTTTTCTTCTTTTATAGCTTCATGTAACAATTAGGTTAATTTACGTAATTTTTTCCAATACTACTCAAAATTAATTAAAGTATTATTTTAATTTCTCCTAAATCCCATTCGAATACAATTATTTTTAGGTTATAATTTTCTCCTGTCACGAATTAATATTTTTTGTCCCTATACACCACAAATGTATGATTGTTCTAGCAGCACTTTGAAGCACCTGGCTGTAAATTTGAAAGCTGCTAGCTACAAATGCAGCCTTTGCTTTATATATTTTTTATAGAGACCACTAATGACCCACTAAAGTAGCCTCTGATTTTGACACCCAATGAATCTATAAGGATTCTAAGTAATCAGGCAAAATCAAAATACTTCATTCCTCCGAAACTATAGCTCTTACTTTACACCGGACAAAGCAGACATCTTTATCTCACCATAGCATTTACATCCATACTATATTTCAACATGAATTAATAATTTTTACTCATAATTATGCATTTCATCACATTTTTCATTCAATTCTGCTATAAACACAAAATAATTAGTATCATATTCTATATTTTCGAATCCATCATACTTTTCTAACACTCTTTTCACCAAAGTTAGCCCTATACCATGCCCCATCTTATTCTTTTTCGTAGATACAAATAAATTTTTCGTATTTTTTATAATCTTTTCTGAATGTGAATTTTTAACTCCTATATGTAATTTATGTTTTTTATAAATTATTGAAATAATCAATTCTCTTTCTTCTGATTTGCTTGCCGCTACAACTGCATTATCTAATATATTTCCTAGTAAAATACATAAATCAGCATCATCTATATATATTTTTTCAGGAACTATAACATTTATTTTATATTTAATTTTATTTTCTTTTATTTCTGTATAATGAGAGTTAATCATTGTATCTATTATGAAATTTCCACTGTTAACTAGCCGTGGAACTGAATAATGAATATCTAAATCTTTTAAATATCCTAATATATCCATATTTTGATTATTGCGAGCCATTCTTTGAATTACCAAAAAATGATTTTTCATATCATGTATTAATGCTCTCGTTTCTTCATATTCTTCCTTCGATTTTATTTCCTGAGTAAAAAATCGAATATTTTCTTTATAAATAATATTTTCTTGTTCTAAAACAAATCGCTTTTGTAAACTATCGTATATATTAACAATCAACATATTTAAAGGCAAAAAAAGACCACTCGCTATCATAGCTTCTAATACTATTTGATTATTACTCTGATTTTCTACCAATTTAAATATAAAATATATAATTCCAATACTACATAACGGAAAAATCATCAATATCCACCAATATTCCGGAACCTCTTCAATCTGTTTTCTCTCTACTGTCAATCTCTTTATTAAAACAATAAAAAAAAGCATAAGCATTTTTGATAATATTGATCCCTGTATTTCCGGTAATACAAAATATGTATGAGTCATCATTGAGAAATATCCTATAAATATTTCAGCAATCGCCCATATAATCAACAAAGATATTACAACCACTATTTTTTCTTGTTTCTTTCCTTTATATCCAATAAAACTAATTAGCAAAATACAAAAAAAATTTATCAATAAATTAAAAAAAGGAATTTTACTATTGGTTTCTAAAAGTATAGAACACACAAGACAAATTCCCACAAATATTTTCTGATTTTTCATTATTTTTTCTTCTAAAAAAATGCTCAAATAATTTCTAATAATTATTACTGAAATTATTCCTAAAAAAAACATTATAATCATATTATTTTTAAAATATCCTTTCGAATATATTCTCCATACTGTATTTGTATTCTTTTTTGCTGATCTTCACTTATTGGAATATAAATTTGTCCTTCTAAAATTAAATTCGTATATTTCCACCCAATAATATATTCACAGTTTACTAAAAACGATTGATGCGTTCGCATAAATTTAATCTCTGATTTTTTTAAATATGATTCTAAATCATTTAATTTCCCATAATATTCCAAAACTGTTCCATCAATTTTATGTATTAATACTTTTCTTCTGTTGCTTTCAAAATAAATAACATTTTTTAATTTCACTTTATTTATTTGTCTATTATACTTATACAGCAAATAACTGTCTTCTTTATTAACTGTATCTATAGCTTCTAGAAAATATTGCGTAAATTTTATTTTATCAATGGGTTTATCTAAAAATCTAAATGCACCAACTTCAAACAATTCTCTAAAATACTTTTCATAATTCGAAATATAAATTATAAGAAAATCATTTTTCAATTCACGTATTCTTTTTGCTGTGGTAATCCCATTTTGTTTCATTTCAATGTCCAAAAAAACCAAATCAAATTTTACACCCTTCACAATATCATTTTCTATGCTACTGCCATCATAATATGCCTCCACTTCCACTTTTAACCTCTTTTCGGTAGCAATATCATATATTAACCGTGCGGTACCTTTACTACTATTTGCTTTTACTTCTTTTATATCGAGATCAAACTCATCATATTTTCCCATAATTAACTCCTTCCTTTTCATACACCCTGATCACCTTTGTTATAAATTAATTATAGACCAAGCCAAACTATATTCATGATTATTGTAATATTCACCCTAGTCAATGTAATTTTTTCACAAATCACCCAAACTCCAGTAAAAACATACAATATTTTTCTTATATTAATAATATTCGCAAACATTATTGAAATGTATTCTTGAACTTCGGACGAAGATTGTATCAAAAATTACCTGTTTATGAATACATGAACTGTGAAATTCCATATGTTCTATGTATCCAGTAAATACCATATACTTCTGTATGAGTACTAACGTACCAGGAAGGCAGACCATCTCGAAGAATTCCTGAAAGGCTACAAGGGAATCGTGATCTGTGACGGTTAACTCTGCACACAAGAAACTGGATCGAGAAAATCCAGATATCATCATTGCAGGCTGCTGGTCCCCTGCAAGACGCAGGTTTGCAGAAGCATTGAAATCCCTGCCGAAAGCAACTCAGAAAAATGCAAAAGAGACAGTAGCTTATGAATCAGTCAGCCGTATTGCAGCAATCTATCATCTGGATAACAAGATGTAGGGACAACCTGCAAATGTCAGAAAAAAGTATCGTCAAGCCAACATCAAACCTCTGGTAGAGGCCTTCTTCACGTGGGCAAAAGACATCCAGTCTAAAAATCAGCTCTCACGAGGGAAGACACTGGACGGCATTAACTACTGCATCAATCAGGAGGTATCTTTAAAAGCATTTCTCAAAGACGGAGAGATTCCTATGGACAACAATGCAATAGGAAGTGCTCTCCACAGCTTTTGTCTTCATAAACACGCATGGAAGCTGATTGATAGTCTGGATGGTGCCAATGCCAGTGCCATTATTTGTAGCATCACTGAAACTACAAAAGCGAATGAACTAAATCCATTCAGATATCTGAAATATATCCTGACAGTATTAAAAGAGCATCAGGATGACAAGAAATACAGTTTTATAAATGACATTCTGCTATGGTCGGAAAAACTTCCTGATATATGTCGGAGTAAAGTAAAAACATGCAATCTTTAAAATCATGCCGCCGAAAGCAGTGGCATAAAATTAATATAGTAGTACGGATGGTTTACCGTATACAAAACTCGCCTAGTATATTTTTAACTTAATCGCCAGAGAAGTGTCTTTCCTAGTGCTACTGCATTATTAAAGGCACTCTATTTATCGACTTTTGAAGCAACCAAGAAATGGACGATGCCACTGCGGAACTGGGGCCAGGTTTATGGCAAGCTGAGCATCATGTACGAAGGACGACTACCTGAATAGAAGCTTTAAAAGTATGTGTTTTACGGGTGAAATTTTGCCTGCTCTTGACATGCTTAAATCAACACTGTTATATATAAAGCAAGGGCTGAATGCTCCCATAGGAGCCTTCAGCCCAGTTATCATAGAGGATACATTACAGAGTTTTATTCACCCTCCACTCTTATATTATAGTAATAATAATTTCTGAAAGTTAGTTTCATTTTTTAATAAACTCACTAATACTAAAATAATTCCGCTTGATCCTTCTAAAAAACTATTATCTTCTCTAAATATTTTTTCCCAATTCCCTTTTTTCTCACTATAAAAAATATCTTTATATCCAAATTTCGCATCTTTATCGTACAACTCAATCAAAATTTCTGTTAATTTTATGATTTGATTTTTTAATTTTATATTTGGTTTTACTTTATATGTAAACAAAAAGATAGCTAATATTCCAGCATATCCATGACATACAATTGGCGATTCTAATTCGTATTCTTCAATATTTTTTTCTGATATTTTTATAATATTTTGATATATTTCATTTGATTTTTTATACTTTTTTAGTTGACATGATATTTTAAAAAATGTTCCTTCAATACCGATCGTCCCATAACACCAACTTTGTCTATAATTCATAAAATCTGTTTTGTTTAATTTATATTCTTCCCATCTTAATTTACCTGGATAATAATATATCCCATTTTCTGATACTCTGAACATTTGATACGTGTTTTCTATTGCTTCCATTACGCCGGCACATATTGTCGGTTCGATTAACTGTAAATATGCATTTCCCATAAAAACATAAATACTTGCTATTCCATGTGATACACTAAAATCTAAACTTCCATTTTTATAATATCTTTTATCATTATCTGTATAATGATTTTCTGGTAAAATAAACCAATTAGGTACTTTCTCCCCCTTATAATCGTGTTCTTCTAAAATAATACCAGCCAAATAATTTATTATTTGCCTTAAAATTTTATTTCTTTTTTCGCACTTGTCACATTGTAATAAATACATCCCTGCTCCCGCTAACCCATATAACAAATCATAGTGAGTAGTTAATAATTGATATCGTTTTTTTTGATATTCATATATTGTAATTTCAAGTATTTCATATATATATTTTTCAATAGTTATATTGATTTTTTTAAAATGATTACTTTTGTTCTTTAATAATGACAATGCAAATGAAATATTACAAATTCCTGTTAAATATCCTATTCCGTCATTATAATTTCCAGAATATAGATTACTCTTTAACTCTTGTAATATTAAATAAGTATTTTCCAACCACCTATTCTGATCATCAAATAATTCAAAACACTCAGCTATCGGTAATAACATATCTTCTTTTCCTGATACATTCGTATTTATCATTTTATCTATCTTGTTAAAATATTCGTTTACTATATCATTTATCTTGTCAATATACCTCTTATCTATATTAATTTCATTATTATTAACTACATTTATCATATCAATGTGCTGTGTGATATTTACTTCAATTCCACACTTTTCCTCTCTTCAATATCATTTTTTATTTTATAACAAAGATTCTTTCTTCCCACATAACTCCTACGTTCATTATTGCCGCTATCGCTAATATGATTCCAGCTGAACCTGAAAATAAATCAAACTGTTCTACTTCCTCATAATATGTTTCTCCTCCTACATTAACTATTCCTCTATCCATATACCCATAATTTGTTTTGGGATTAAAAAATCCATATACAATATTCATTAACTCTTCAACTCTTTTTTCTATTTGTTTACTTTTCAATTTTCTATTAAATGCATCTAGTATAACTGCTACGCCTGCATATCCATGGCATATAATGGGGGATTCTAGCTTATAATTTTTTATATCAACATGAGTAATTTTCATTATTTCTTTTACACAATAATTTGTTATTTTACAATTATTAATATATTCCCCAATTAAAAATTGTGCTCTCAATATACCAATTGTTCCATAGCACCAGCTCATACGATTATTACGTATATCATAATCCCACTCTCGATTAACAAACTGTTGTTTTGATAATTGAGATGGATACATATATCTTCCATCTATCCCTTGTTTTTTTACTTTCTCATATATTTGCAGAATTTCTTTTATAACCTCTTCTTGTTTTTGTTCTATTATCCCGCTTGAATATGCTTTAGACAAAAAAAGAGCAACTCCAATAATTCCATGTGCCATTCCAAAATCTATACTTCCTTCCGGAAATATTACTTTATCCTCTTCTCTAATTTGGTTTTTACATTTAATTACCCACCCTTCACCCTTTTGCCTATAGCTATAATGAATATGTATCAAATACTTGCATATTCTTTTCACTAGTTTCTTCTCTTTAGTATTCAAATTATCCCTTGATAAATAATACATTCCTATTCCTGACGCACCATTTATTAAATCATACTGTTCTACTCTTAGTTCTCTTATTTTTAATTCCTTTTCACATCTATTCATAAATTCTACAAATATCTGATATGCTATTTCCTTTAAAGAGTTATAAAACTTTTCAAATGTTCCAGTTTTCTTACATACCATTTTTGTAGCATATAGTATTTCCAGTAACTCCCCTATACCTGTATCCATTATATATTCAAAATTTTTTTCAACTCTATCCCGTACCAATACTAATAGATTATATAAATAGTGCAGCCATTTTTCTTGATTCAAAAAATCCCAATATTCACTTACTACCATAATAAAGCTACTAACCCCTTCAGCTTTCACCTCATTTTTTATAATATTTTCTTCTAACTTACCAAAAAAGAATTCAACTATTTTCTTAGAACTATTATTCATTTTCTTCTTGCACTCCATATTATCAGATGTTTTTTCGATTTAATTTCTATCTTCAAATCGAATTTATATTGTAAATAACGCCTTACAATGGATTCTAATTTTTCATTCCACTCTCCCCATAACTGGGATTGTTAATTTATCTTTCTTTCAGAGATTTTACTTTTTATAACTTGTCAACTGCCCAATCATTCTTGTCCATCTATTATTTTTTCCATCTACTACCGTATCTTTCAACAAATTTACTTTTCATTATACATATTTTAATTTTCTAGACACTCCATATACAGTTCATAATACTTTCCTTTACTATTTTTCAACTCTAATGGCTTCCCTATTTCTACAATTTCTCCTTGTTCTAAGACTATAACCTCATCTGAAACACTTGAAATATAATCTACTTTATGCGAAACAAAAATTCCAATATTTCCAGTAACTAGCTTTTTATATTGCTTCAACATACCCTTTTTAGCATATATGTCTAATGCTGAATCCGGTTCATCAAATACATAAAAATCTGCATTTCTAAAACTTGTTCTAGCCAGCGCAACTTTTTGCCATTCTCCTGCTGATAATTGTCTATCTCCAAACCATAATCCCAATATAGTGTCTAAATTATTCTCGAGTGTATTTAATGGAAAATTCACTTGATATAAAATATTTTTAATCAATTTTTCATCATTTTCTTTTTTCCAATTTTCTAATGCAACATTTTCTTTTAAACTCAATTCATATTTCACAAAATCTTGAAAAAGACATCCTATTTTCCCCCAATATGAGCTATAATCTATTTCTTTCAAATTAATCCCATTTACCAAAATCTCACCTTCATAATTATGATAAAATCCTAAAAGTATTTTTAAAAGTGTTGATTTTCCAGCGCCATTTTTTCCAACTATACCAATTGTTGTCCCTCTTTCTATTTTCATATTTATTTTTTTCAGCACTGGTTCTTTTGAATTTTGGAAATAATATGATACATTTTTTAATTCTATACTTTCTATACTTGCAATTTTCTTTTTTCCTCCATATGAGTTCACTGGTAAATCCAAAAATTCAAACAATAAATTAATAAACAAAGAATCTTTTATTATGGTACTAATTGTCGTAAGAATCGTCGTCATTTCATTTTTCACTAAAAAAATACATCTACTATATGTTATTACATCTCCTATCATTATATATTTTTTTATACCACAAAATAACAAATAAGCAAAAAGGCTACCATTTACGATTTGATCACATAGCATAATAATTGTTTTCCCCTGAAAAACTTTTTTTATTATTTTTATATCAACTTTATTAAAAGAATCCTTTTTTTCTTCATATTGTTTTATTAGTTCCTGCCCAAAATTATACAATTTTAATTCTTTATAAGCATTTCCAGTCATAATCAAATAATCAATATACCATAGCTTCCTTTCTTCACCAGTTCTATGTATTTGAATATCATATTGCATTTTTCCAACTTTAACTAAATAGCAATATTGTAATATTGGCATTATAAGTATAATAGGTAGAATCCATATATTAAATCGGCTAACTATTAACACTGATGATACAATTTTTATTATGGTCCCCAAAATTTCAATTCCCGTATTATAAAATGTTAACACATCCTGCCCGTTTTTTAGTTTTGCTCTATCTATCACATCATATATCTCACTATTCTCATAATCTTCTAAACTTAATAGCATAGATTTTTCAAACAACTTGATTTTTATTTTTTTTTCAAATTGTAAACTAAATTTTGAATTATACACTGAATAAATAGAGTTTACTAACTCTTCAAATATATCCAACAATATATATGCTAACAATAACTGTTTTAAATAATAAATTTTTTCAAATGTTTGTAAGACATTTACCATATTTTGCATTATCAACATCGAAATAGCAGGCATAATACTACTTATACTCATACTGACTATAGATACAGGTATGTACGTTTTACTATATTTGAAAATAAGTTTCATACATTTAGCATATATAATTATCATATTATCTTTTTTTTTATTATTTTCCTTTTTTATTTTTGCCATAATTTTTTTCCCTTTGATTAACTACATGCAAAGAATTTCTAATTATTCCATATATTTGTTCTTCAAAATTTAAATCTCCTTGTAATCTATTACAAAACATATGCGAAACGGAATAAATTATATTTTTCAATGAATTAGTTAATTTTCCCTGTTCGTCTTCTTTTTTTAATTGCATGTAATAATTCTCTAGAAGTTGTTTTCTATTTTCGTATAAACTTTCTATTTTTCTTTGTCCTATAATCTCCTTATAGTCTGTAATCAATTTTATATATCTTTTATCCTCTCGTCTAAAAATTTCTCGGTATTTTTTATAATCTATTGTTTGATTCAAAAATGTTTCTATTTCTTCATTGCTTTCTAAAATATTATAAAATATAGTATATACACCTATTATTCCTAATTCTTGTTTATTCCAATCCTGCTCTAATCCTTTCATAACCAAACAACTATCAGCCATAAATACCTGTTCTGCATACTCAATAGAATTAATACCACCATACCTTTCAATCTCGCGTTCATACGTATCAATTATAATGCGTCCTATTTTCTCAGCTTTTTTTATCTTTTCTATCCACTCTGAAATTTCTAAAAAAAGTTTTCCAGCTTCAATTGCTTTTATTCGTAATCTGATATGAAAATCTGGATCTGAATACCTAATAAAAAACCATTGTTTTAATATTTTTTTATCTTTTAAATTATTTATAAATCCACACATTTCAGAATAAATAAATTCATCTGCTACTTCTTCACAAATATATATTTTTAAATAAATCCATCCCTGCATCCCTGGCTGATAATTTCTCATTTCCGGCAATATTGTTAAATTTTGCTTATTTAAATGAATATTACTTTTAGTAACAGGATGCTCCACTATGTTCTTAAAATTCTTTTTTTCATTTCCCATACATTCAAAAACAAACTCTGCATAATATTTTTCTCCATGTTCATCTATCACCCAACATTCATTATCCACATTACTTTTCTGAATTATGCAAACTCCTGTTCTTTCGATAATTCTTTTCATCTCTTGATATAAATCTTTCCAGCATTCCATTAACTCAAGATCAAATTCTAAGTAACGATCTCCTTCTAAAAGATTTATTTTTTTAGGTATTTTCCATTTTCCCATATATTTGTCGAATTCTTTTCTAAAATCGTCAAATATATTCCAGTTTAAAATGTCTTGTTTATAAACTTTCCAAGTTTCAGGATATATAATTATACAATTATACATTATCTCAGGAATATACCTATAATCTAATTCCGAAAAAAGACTCCAAAAAAAGCTTGGATGCTTTTCATTCGCAAATGTAACCTCTCTCAAAAATCTTACAACATAATGTTCTACATTCATTGTAAGCATATTATCAGACACAATTCTCAGTTTCTTCCCAGATATTTTATTTTTCAAATAAAGTCGATTAGTTATCGAATCATACCCCACCGATATTTGTGATAACTTTAATTCTTTATTTTTATCTTCCTCCGCTGTGCCAATACTAACAGAGTACCTATAATTTCTTTTTCCACTACATATATTCCCTGTTCTCAATTGATGTGACAAATAAGTTATATCTGCATTATCTACATCATCATACATTTTTTCTTCTAATTCTTCATAAATTTTTTTAAGCTCATTTTTCCCTTCGTCATTTATTGTATTATAAAATCTATTAATCATTCTCCCAGCTCCTTCCGAAGCACAACATGGCGCAATTCTAATTTTATAATTGCCATTGTCTATGTCTTCAGCCGTTTTTGCCAGAATACTAGCATTAATTTCAAATGATTTCGAGTATTCTATAGTTTTCTCAGAATACTGATCATTTATAGCAACTATATCACTTTTTGAAAGATATATTTTGTTTTTCTTTTCTTTTACTGCCCAAAATATTTGATTTTTTATATAATCTTTTAATGCTTCAGTCTTTTTATATGAATTTTCTATAATATTTTCATAATATTTATATGGATTCCCTAATCCCATATGTTCATCCATAAGCTCAAGCAAATTGATTTCCCTATTTTCTCCATATTTTTCTGTAAATTTCATTTTGAATTGCTTTAAATATTTACTTTCATTGTCATCAATTACTGACATCACCAAAATATCTAAAAAGTCTTCTAATTCTTTCTTTATATTTTTAGAAATATTATTAGTAAATGTATCAATTCCCAATAATACATTCAAAGAATTTTCACTCTTCTGTATTTTCTGCATTTTATCGTGCATTTCATCATATATCTTTATACTTTGGATTGAATCTGCGTTATCATATCTTCTATGTAGCAGATCAATTTGCTTTAAACTATCTACCATTTTTTTTACAACATCTATATCGTTATATTGTTCTAACACTTTTATTAATTCTTTCAACAAATCTTTTTCTGTTATTGCAATTCTACATTCTGAAATTAATATTTCATTTTTTATTAACTGTTTTATAAATTTTAAAATCACTTTCTCTTCTACTTCTGGATTTTTTTCCATTAAATATTCTTTTATCTCTTTAAAATCTTTCCACTCACTAGTCAACTTGACAATCCTTTTTACTTGTTCAGTATATCTAGCAATAATTTTTTGTGTTTTATCTTGGTCGGTATTATTATTTTGAATACACAAATAAGGATTTATAATTTTTTCTCCTGAAATAATACATTGATTATTATATTTTAATTTGATTTTCTCCAAACTAATAAGTGTCTCTTCTATTTCTTTAATCATCAAATAAAACCATTCTGAATCAATCATACTCACTTTATGTGCAATACTTTTTCTACAAAAATCTGTATATTCACCAAAATTTCCAGTTGTAATCCCCGCAAATAGCCCATACGGAGTAGGTCTAATAATACTTCTTTGAAAATATCGTGCTATAGTTTTCTTTTGGTTTTCACTAACCTGATTATCCTTTATCAACTGATACAATAAATAGTTTGAATTCATTAATGCTTCTAAAAATTGAGGATTCATCTCAATAAAGTCATTTATGCTAATTTCTCCCTTATACATTTTTTCTAACATATCTCTTTTTTCTATGCTTTCATTTGTTACTCTTACAAAAAAGCAATTGTTAATATAGTACTTCATTTTTTCACCTCATCTTATAAAATAACTCACATTATTTTGTTGTTTCTTATTCTATTTGCAAACAATGAATTTTATTATGCTACTGACTATTTCTGATAAAATAGTCATCAATTCTATAGCATATTTTCTTGTTTATTTTATCATTTAACTGATAATATTTTTTTTAATGTAATAATTACCGCTACACACGGAATATTTTTATTTTGCAACTTTCGAATCTAAAAAATAAGTTGACATGGTACCGTTTACGCTGTATTGTATATTTATAACTCCATTCAGTTTATTTGATATGTCTTATTTCCTTTTGCATTTGTACTATTACGTAAAAATAATAATTATTTTATAATCACATGTTGCTATTGAAGGAGGAAAATATTATGAAAAACTTCAAATACAAAGAATCACCTATTTTTCGTTTTTTACTTTTTTTATATAGTTTTGAACTGTTTTTTTTCATTATTGTATATTTATATGTCCATATAACAAATCGGACATATATCCCATCGAATTACATTCTAGTAATGCTCCTACCGGCTTTAAGTGCTTTGTTCGCTACTAATTCGGTATTTCCATATAACAAAGCCAATACTTTCTTTACTTTTTTTACCTTTTACTTTATTTTAATTTTTTTATATACAATATTTTCTTTATTTTTCCCGTATAATAATAAGCTAATTTTTAAAACATTGGTCGTTTTAGGTTCTTTAATTAGCCTTTATATTCTTTTCACTCTTCCAGACAAAAATCGGAAGCATACTGGATTAACCGATGATATTTCCATTAGAGAAATTTTAAAATATACAATATGTTTTATTTTTCTTTTTTCATTAATGGTTAGATTAGAGTTCTTTTGTGACTATTTTGCTACTCACGATTTAACTCAATTAACAATTCCTCTAGCAAATTGGAATAGATTACCGGAACTAATATTGACCTTTTTACTCACCTATATTCTATATTGGGGCGAAGAATATGGTTGGGGATACTATCTATTCCCTTTACTTACACAAAAATATGGTATTTACAAATCTATTATTTTTTTAGGGATTATTAAAATATTTTTTCATCTTCCTTTGGACTATTACTTAAATCCCAATACAATACCATTTGCTCTTCTTTTTACTAGATCCTTAATAATCTTTAGTTCTAATATTTATGATTGTTGGATTTACAAACGAACCTCCACTATATGGATAGCTGTAATACTTCATTATTTTAATAATAATTTATTAGATTTATGGCAATTAACAGACAAAAGCTTATCTTTTTCAACACCTTTAGCTGCATTCTGTTACACAGTTATATTTGGCTCTTTCATATTTTCAAAAACTTTCAGAGAATAATAGAAACATCTCTTTATCACTCTTCTCATATTGTTACTTTATTAATGGTATCAAAACAAGCCTGGTTTCAAATATATAATCGAAACCAGGCTCTCTAAATTCTACTACTCTATATAAATTAATTTTTGTCTTAATTATTCTACGATATACAAAATCAATATCACTTTTTACAAATTAAAACAGCATTCCTATTTTTCCAATCTACCATATCCATAGATATTACTGCTTCCAATACTGTAACTCCGTCTTGCCACTTTATCCCCACTGTTGCCTTCAATGGTATTTACGGTTCCACCACTAACGCTCTCTACAATTCCAACGTGGTCAATCGTTCCATTGTTTCCCCAGTCAAAGAAAATAATATCTCCTGCCGCCGGAGTATAACTGGCGTCCCGGAACCTGCCTTTACTTTCAAACCATTTCACACCGTCCGAGCAAAGAGAAAATTTCGGAATGACTCCACTCTGGATATAACCACTCTGATCTGCACACCATGACACAAAGCAGGCACACCACTCTACCCGGCTTCCAAATCCATACCAACTCCAGTAGGTTGTTCCGCCTTTTCCTTCCTGCGATGCTGCCACCTGAACGATTGCCTGATTGCCGATACCTGTCGGGATTCTTCCAAATGCATAATACTGAAGCACATGTGGTACATACTGCTTGTCCCCATAACTGCTCCACCCCATTCTCTGTGCCATCATATCAGAAAATTCTGCTGCATTTGCAAGAGTATATCCACCTCTGGCTTTCGCCCATTCCAGATATCCATTTCCATAGTTGTAACTTTGCAATGCCAGTTTAATATTTTCCATATCCAGAGGATTTTTTACCCCTGCACGTTCCAGACAGCTTTTTATTTCCTGCACACCACAGGAAATCGAATACTCTGGATCTGTGATTCCATTTGGCTGTCTGGGATATTTTGTATTAAAGCTTCCTTCTGAACACTGCATCGGGTCAAGTCCTCTCCCGCCTGATTCCTGCATCATAATGGCTTTAATCAGTTCCACATACTCTCCAATGCCATATTGATTTGCATACTGTCGGATTAGTGGTTCGTATGCTTCTACTTCTGCACTGACGGAAGAAACCGTACTGGAATTATCCCCACCTGTCATGCATAGAAAACCACCAAATAAAATGACGATAATCAAAATCATAACCGTAATCCAACCACCTGCAGTCAATGCACTCAGTAATGCTTTTGTAGCTTCCATCAACGCTTTTATTGCATGTGTTACCGCTTTTGCTGTCTTTTTCACTGCAATCCTGGTATTCTGTGCAGTCTGCCTTGCTGTCTGCACTGCTTTTTCTGCTTTTTTCATAGAATAATGCATTGCCCGGACAGAAGCATTTGCAGTCTGCTCCGATGTCTTAATGCTGGTCTTTGCCGTCTGTTCTGCAGTCTTGACTGATTTTCCAGATGTCTTGATGGTACCCTTTCCGGTATTCTTTACAACCTGCTCCGATGCTTTCCCGGTCTTAATGGTTCTTTTATCCCGCTCAACAGTCTTGATTTTTTTTACAGCAAGTTTTTTCCCCTGCTCCTGTGCCTTTTCCCCGCCTGAAGGCGGTACTGGTCGGATTTGTTCTTTCGGCTGGTAAACTGTTTCTTCGCCTGCCAAAGAAACAGAAGCTTTCTCTTTCTTCCGTTCAATAATCTTTCCTGCCTGTCTACGTACCTGATGCCCTGTTTCGTGAAAGATGCGGTCAGCATACTCGCTGGCCGCATCTTCTGCATAACCCACCGGATTATTCTCTCTATCACTGGATTTCTCCGTCGATTGCATGACAGTTTCTTTTGTTCTGACATAAGACTGCTTAATATGGTCTGTCACTGTAACCGTCTTATCTAATACTTTAATATCCTTATGGACTTGGCGTGTTTTTATCTTACGAT